>Ga0334722_10001143_pt1 | contig 34422 bp, 35 predicted proteins | sample C3_bottom_MG_FD_207210 | JGI IMG/M metagenome (GOLD analysis project Ga0334722, IMG submission 207210) | Sediment microbial communities from Yellowstone Lake, YNP, Wyoming, USA - C3_bottom | ecosystem: Environmental > Aquatic > Freshwater > Lake > Sediment | place: USA: Wyoming | collected... | reverse complement strand
TCCCGCTTAGTTGTGCGGAGGACAACAGCTCTTCCTTCGAAATGTTGTTGAAAATGCGGTGACCTCTATAAAGGGGGAAGCTGCTTTTCCCGTCAAAATAAACACTGGTCGTCCCGAACCGGTATATGTCTGATTTGCCGGATGACAGGATTTCCTCCACCCGTTGACGGTTTGCGCTACTGGATAAGCGCCTGAGAAGGTTTCCCGAAATGAGTCTGTGATCCCTTCCTGCGATCTGGGAAGAGACCAACTCCTCGGGCAGGAAGGCCGCGCCAGTCTGACTGTCCAGGGCGATGCCGTACAGGCTTTCATCGAAGGGAAGGGGGCTGGAGAGCTCAAGGTTACGAAGGATCAGAACATCCTGAATGATGTCGAGTTTGACCCACGGTTGAACGCCCCAGTCATTCGGGATTTTGCGGGCCGAGGATACCGCCTGCAATATGGCGTCGAGCACGCCTTTCCCTGCGCCCGGAAACACACTGGCCCGAGTTATCCCGTTGCTTATGGATAATAAAATTACGCGGGTGTCTTTGTCTTTTTTCAATCCAACAGGGAGTTCCGCTGTTTCGGCTTCAACCTTGCTCGAAAGAAGCGCGGCGGAAGCGAACCGGACAAGCAGACCGGCATCTCCCTCGGTCAGCCGAAGGGACGACTTGATGTCGTCGAACCAGACTGATTGGCTGTCAGAGCCCTGAGCAGGCAGGGGGAACGTCAATGCTGATAATGCCAAAATAGCAGCGACTGCGATCAGAACGACGCGGTTCATCTTATTCACAGTAACGCCCTGAGCTCCGGCATTTTATCTTCCGCCGCTTTCGTTCCGCGCCGGAGCAGTTCCCTCGCTTTCGAGAGATCATACAGGGCGATGCCCCGCGCATTTACCTGTATGACCACATCCGCAAGTTTTTCCTCTTCCCGTGCATTTCTTGACGCCCAGAGCGCCGACAAGTGCGCGGCGATCTTGACCATGTTGTCGAACTTGTCCAATTCAAGAGCTTTATAATTTACGTTTACCGCAATAACGGTTTTTGCTCCCAGTTCTTCGCGAACCGTCCTGACCGGCATCTGGCTTGCGAACCCACCATCAATCAGCACTCTCTTATTGATTTCCGTTGGGGTAAATATTACCGGCAGACTGCAGCTGGCCTGGACCGCATTGGCGACAGAGCCGCTCGTTATGCTGACTTTTTCGCCGCTACGAAGGTCTGTCGCTACAGCGGCAAAGGGGAGGTGGAGGTCGGAGAATTTTGTCTTAGGAAGGAGCTCCTCCATGAACCGGTAAATGCCGTCACTCGATATGAGGCCTGTCCTGGGTATGGTAAATTTAAGGATATTCGTCCATTTAGTTTTCAGGAGTGTACGCTGTATTTCGGTGAGAGGCATGCCCGCGGAGTACAGCGCCCCGATGATGCTGCCGGCGCTGGTGCCGGCTATGGCGTGAACAGGAACCCCTTCCCGCTCCAATACCTCAAGAACGGCAATATGGGCAAGGCCGCGCGCAGCGCCGCCGGAAAGAGCGAGTCCTATGGAAGGAGATGATGAGGCCGGCATGATCGTTGCCTTAGTCCCGGATACAGCGGGAAAAGAGGGTATTACTTGCCAGCCAGTTTCTTCACGACATCCTTGGTATGCGCCCCAATGTCTTCGAACGCATAGAGGATGCACAGGTATGTCGAAGACGACTTGGGCGAGCATTCCCCGGCAACGAGCCGATCCTCGTGGGCTGTCGCATACTCGTTGGCCATGCGTTCCAGGGTGTTGATGTCGGACAAAATAGCCTCCGCGGACGCCTGGGCGCCTGTTACCGCGGTTTCACTCGCCTTTTTTATTACTTCCCTGGTCTTGATGAATAATTTTCCTGTTTCCGCAAGGGCCCTATCGCTGAAAAGCATGCCTTCCTTGATGCGGACCCTGGTGCTATCAATGATGCGCGTGATGCTGGTCGCGATCTTTTCAATATAGGAGGGCACGGACAGGATGGTTCTTGCTTCGTTGTCCGTTGCGGCCATCTTCGCCAGCGTCGCGGTCAGAATGTCTTCTTTCTTATGGATTTCCATGGCAAGTTCCGTTGCCTTGTCCAGCGATGCAGGTTTGTTCTTGGTAAATCCGTCCTCGGTGAGCTCGAGCATCTCCTGGGCCTTGTGCATGGTCAGATAGATTTCTTTTTTCAGGTCTTTGATGGTCTGTTCAGCCATACGATTATGCGCTCCTTTCAGTTTCCCGGCGTTATGAGATGCGTGATTGCATCAGTCTAAAACATGCGAACTATATCAGAAAACCATTGATATGACATTTTAATTTTATTTATACCGATATTTTAATGATTTATAGAATTGTCACGAGACTTCATACATTTCCTGTCTTTGTGACGCGCCGCCATGTTCTCTGCTATTATTGTATCACATTTTCATTTCACGGGAAACTTCTTGACTATTTCAGGTCTCCATGCTATCTATGAACGTCATGAAAAAAATGATTATGGAGGGTGTTGTGAAGTTAGAGCCTGCCTTGTCAACAATCCTTCTGGTAATGGCGTTGATCTTTTCCCCCGCATCCATTGCGCAATCCGCCCCTGAATCATTCGCGCCGCTGGTAAAAAAACAGATGCCTTCCGTGGTGAACATTTCCACCAGGCAGGTGGTGAAGGTTCAGCAGCAGTCTCCCTTCGGAGACCCGCAGATGGACGAGTTCTTCTACCGTTTCTTCGGCGGCATGCCCCAGAGAGAGCAGGTTAGACAGAGCCTCGGTTCGGGGTTCATCATCAGCCCCGACGGGTATATCCTGACAAACAATCACGTGGTGGACAAGGCAAAGGACATCAAGGTGGCGTTGTCGGACGGTCGCGTTCTGGAGGCGAAACTCATCGGAAAGTCTCCCGAGATAGACATAGCCTTGATCAAGGTCGAGGCTGCGGACCTGCCCCCCGTATCGCTCGGCGATTCGAATATCCTCGAAGTGGGGGACTGGGTCGTGGCCATCGGCAATCCCTTCGGCTTGTCGCACACGGTGACCGCCGGGATCGTATCAGCCAAGGGGCGGGTAATCGGTGTGGGACCCTATGATAATCTTATCCAGACTGACGCGGCCATAAACCCGGGAAACAGCGGCGGTCCGTTGTTCAACACCAAGGGAGACGTGGTTGGGATCAATACAGTCATTATTGCAACCGGCCAGAACCTCGGCTTTGCCATCCCGATCAGCATGGTAAAGGACGTACTGCCGTCGATCAGGGAAAAAGGAAGACCCGATATGGGCTGGCTTGGCGTGACTGCCCAGGCTGTCACTCCGGATCTTGCCGCCGCCCTGGGTCTGTCGGAGCCCACAGGAGCGATTGTAACTTCCATCGTTAAAAACAGTCCCGCGGCCAGGATTGACCTGCAGCGAGGGGACGTTATCGTGGAGCTTGACGGGAAAAAGGTGCTGGACCCGTCGGAATTGCCGAGGATGGTGGCTTTCGGGCACATCGGTAAGGCTGTTTTGCTCAAGGTTGTGCGCCAGGGCAAACTTATTGAAATGCAACCGGTCATTGAATTGAAGCCGGAGAAGTAGGGACGCATGAAGAGGAGTGAACCATGTTCGGTCTTGGATTGCCGGAGCTGATCGTTATTTTTGTCATTGCCCTGCTGGTCTTCGGACCCAAAAAACTGCCTGAGCTGGGCAAGTCACTTGGTCGCGCCATGGCCGAGTTTAAAAAGGCCTCCCAGGAGTTTCAGGAGTCCGTGCAAGAGGAAATGAAGCAGGTGGAGGACACGGCGGAGCTTGAGAAGATAAAGCAGGCCGCACGGCTCGAGACGGACAAAACCGGAGAAGGCAAGGACATCGAGAAGGAGAAGAACGATCATGTCAATGGCGGCGCCTGAGGAGGCGCGGATGTCCTTCTGGGGCCATCTTGCGGAGCTTCGGAAGAGGCTCATCTATTCCGTTATAGCAATCGTCATAGGCTTCACTATCAGCTTCTCCTATTCGGAAGATATTCTCGGGCTTCTTCTTTTGCCCATGAATTCAACCCTTGGTTACACGGCAACGGCGCCTTTTGTCACATTCACTCCGAACAAGACCGTCCAGGAACTCTATTTTACAACACTCACCGAGCCCTTCATGTCGCATCTGAAGATCGGATTTATCGCCGGGATGATGCTCATGATCCCGGTTATTTTATATCAGATCTGGAAATTCATCTCGCCGGGCCTTTTGCCGCGGGAGCGGAAATACGCTGGCCAGTTTGTGTCCTTTGCGACATTTTTTTTCTTTATCGGCGTCCTGTTCTGTTTTTTTTTGCTGCTGCCGTTCGCCATTCCGTTCCTCGTCACCTATAAGACCGAGCACCTGAAACCGATCATCAAGCTTGCGGACTACATCGATTTCACCCTCATGTTCATGCTCGCCTCGGGCGCCGTGTTCGAGCTGCCCCTGGTCATGGTACTGCTCGGCCGCATGGGGATCATTAATCCTGACGTACTTGCCAAATTCAGGAAGTACGCGTTTCTTATCGCCTTTATCATAGGAGGCCTCGTTACGCCCACGCCGGATGTGTTCAATATGACGCTGATGTCCCTGCCCATTTACTTCCTCTATGAACTCGGCATTCTCGGCGTACGTTTCTTCGGCAGAAAGAAAAGACCGGGGTCCACGGAGCTGACGGAGACGTAATGATTCCGGATTGCGGGATGGGGGATAAAAAAGTGCGCATTATCTCTTTCGTTTCCCGGTCGTCAAACAGCGGCAAGACCACGTTCATCGAGAAGCTTTTGCCCGTCCTCAAGGCCCATGGCCTGCGCGTTGCCGTGATAAAACATGCTTCAAAAGGGTTCGAGCTCGATCATCCCGGCAAAGATTCATGGCGCTTTCAGCAGGCAGGTGCTGAATCCGTGGTCCTTGTCGGTCCGGGTAAAATTGCGCTCATGAAGTCGATCGATGCAGAGCCTTCTCTTGCGGAGCTGGATGGTATGGCAGGGGACGTTGATCTCGTTATATTTGAAGGTTTCAAACAGAACGCGCAAAACAAAATAGAAGTGTTCCGCGCCGGCGTATCCGGCAGCCGTCCGCTCTGCATGGACGATCCAGCCTGTCTTGCCCTCATAAGCGACCAACCCTTTGATGTATCCATTCCCCGTTTTGATATTGATGATGCCGAAGGTGTGGCGGAATATATTCTCGCTGCTTTGCAAAAGTGTTAACAGCACGCCTGCAAATTCCAATTGTAATATAATGTTTACTTGCAGTTATCCCTCAAAATGAACCTTTTTCATTGACTTTCATGCCGGTTTTGACTTATTGTTGTGTCTGACAGTTTTCGAGTTTCGATAATATTTTCATACCAAGAATCGAAAGGAGCATGCATGTCAGGAGCGAGATCAAGAAAATTATTCGAGGAAGCGAAAAAACACATACCGGGGGGGGTGAACAGTCCGGTGCGGGCCTTCCGCTCCGTGGGAGGCGAGCCCATCTTTATCAAAAAGGCAAAAGGCTCAAAGATCTACGACGCGGACAACAAGGCCTACATAGACTATGTGCTGTCCTGGGGCCCGATGATACTTGGTCATGCCCACCCGCAGGTGACGACGGCGCTCAAGAAGGCTATCTCGGACGGGACGAGTTTCGGCGCTCCGACAGAGCTCGAGATCACTCTCGCGAAGATGGTCAAGAAAGCCTTCCCGTCCATAGAATTGGTGCGCATGGTCAGCTCGGGCACTGAGGCCACGATGAGCGCGATCCGCGCCGCGCGTGGATTTACCGGCAGGGATGCGATTTTAAAATTCGACGGCTGTTATCACGGTCACGCGGACAGCCTGCTCGTGAAGGCGGGAAGCGGCGTGGCTACGTTCGGCCTGCCGGACAGCCCCGGTGTTCCCAATGACCTGGCAAAACATACGCTCACGGTCGCCTACAACGACCTCGACGCGGTCAAAGAGCTCGCCTCGCGCCAGGGTGAGCGGATCGCCTGTATCATTGTCGAACCCGTGGCGGGAAACATGGGTTGTGTGCCGCCGGAACCGGGTTTTCTGACCGGCCTGCGCCAGATATGCGATCAGTACGGCATCGTTTTGATACTCGACGAAGTGATGACGGGTTTCCGCGTTTCCTACGGCGGGGCCCAGCAGTTGTATAAGGTTAAACCCGATCTCACCTGTCTCGGTAAGGTGATCGGCGGCGGGCTGCCGGTGGGGGCGTTCGGCGGCAAACGCGAGATCATGCAGAAGATCGCGCCTGTTGGACCCATCTACCAGGCAGGCACACTTTCGGGAAACCCTCTGGCCATGACGGCAGGGATCGAGACTTTAAAGGCACTTTCACGGCCGGGAGTATACAAGACGCTCGAAAAGCTGTCCGCCGAGCTCGAACTGGGACTCCGCGCGGCCGCCGGCGAGGCCGGCGTGCCCATTATGTTCAACCGCGTGGGCTCCATGTTCACGGGCTTCTTCACGGAGCAGAATGTGAAGGATTTTGCGAGCGCCAAGACGTCCGATACCGCCCGGTTCGGGAAGTACTTTCTGTCCATGCTCAGGCATGGGGTGAACCTGGCGCCGTCGCAGTTCGAGGCCGCATTCATGTCCCTGGCGCATACCAGGGTTGACATCAATAAAACGGTCGAAGCCGCGAGGAAGAGCCTGAAGGCCTTGTGATGCGGAGAAGCGCCAAATAGCAAGCTTCGTTTGAGATCGTAGTTCCGGTTAGGCATTATTAACCGTCTCAAAATAGTATTTACGCGCCTCCTGGGGTCATCCCCGAATGCTTCTATCGGGGATATGGTTTTAACACCAGATTCCCGATTAGCCCCTCGGGAATGACAGGTCTGATGTTGTTTCTATTTCGAGACACTTAATATCATGGACGAAAAAGACCGTAAGCTCATCCGTATGGCCGGTGTCCTGAGCACCGTGGGACTGACTCTGGTTTTTGCCACGGTCATCGGTTTGTATATCGGGCTCAAGATGGACGAATGGTTAGGCACAGCTCCATGGTTTGCCGCGGTTTTCTTTCTCCTCGGCCTCGCAGCGGGGTTCAGGAACCTTTTCGTGTACGCGAAAAGAAGCCAGAAAACATTGGATGAAGATGACCAGCATAAACATGACTGACGCCGACCGGATACGACAACAGGCGGTAGCGGATATCATCAAAGGCGTTGCGAGGAAGACCCTCCTGATCAATCTCGGCGCAGCGGCGGCTGCTCTCGTTTTCGCCCTTGTCGGCCAAACAGTCCGGCCCTGGTGGTTTGTCCCCGTGAGCATTCTTTTCGGCGGGGCGCTCGGCCTTCTTAACTTTCGGTGGCTCGCCGCGGCCGTGCAGCGGGTTTATCTCAAGAAAGGCGCAACACCGGGTCTTTCGAGCTTCGCCGCGGTCATCATCAGCGTCATCAAACTTTCGATTATCTTCGTTATACTCTTTGTTGTCATCAAGTGGCAGCTGCTCAATGTGTTCGGCATGGTGGCGGGGCTTTCGCTGTGCTTTCTGGCAATTCTCTGGGAAGGACTGATACTGATGAATCATGCGACGAAACATGAATCGTGATTGAGTGGTCAGGAAAAGTTCTTACCCCCCCCAGGTCAATATTTTTGATATACTACAACTAATTTCCAAAGAATCCGGGAAAGGAGAGCGCGCATGAAGAGCCATGTTCTGAGGCCGCTGTTCGTGGTTGTCGGTATCGTCATCCTCATACTGTCGGCCAGATTGATACTTGTTCCGAAGGATTTCGGCGTTTACGAGCGGGGCTATATGTACGGCTGGCACCGCAAGTCGAACGAAGAGGACTGGAAGAAGATCAAGGTAAAGTATCAGGGCAAGGACTTCTGCAGGGACTGCCATGCCGACAAGTACGACAGTATCAACAAAACCCCCCACAAGATCATCCAATGCGAGAACTGCCACGGACCTGCCAGTGATGTGACGAGCGACCACTATTCCGAACAACGTCCAAAACTGGCCATCGACAAAAGCAGAGCACAGTGTCTCCGGTGTCACTATCCGCTGCCCTATCCTACGAGTGGGAGAGGGGACATCAAGAGCATCGATCCGGAGAAGCACAATCCTGACGTGGAATGTTCGACCTGCCATAATCCTCATAAGCCGATGGAGGGACTGAGATGATTACCCGAAGGAATTTTCTGAAATCCACTGCCGCCGGGATCGCGGGCATCGCACTGCCCCTGGCTGCCTTTGAGATCATTGACCCCCAAAAGCTCATGGCTGAAGAGGCAAAGAGCGACGTAAAATTGCGATGGGTCTTTCTGGTGGACACCTACAAGTGCGTGGGCTGCGGGTTCTGCGTCAAGGCATGCAAGAACGAGAACGAGGTTCCATATGATGCCAATGTTACGCGGACCTGGGTCGAGCGGTATGTGATCACCAAGGACGGCAAGGTTCATGCCGACACGCCCAAGGGCGCCAGGGACGGCTTCACCACCTCGAAGATCGACCTCGGCGAGGGAAAATTCGAGGACATCAAGAAAGAGGACATCAATAAAGCGTTCTTTGTGCCCAAGCTGTGCAACCAGTGCGAAAACCCTCCCTGCGTGCAGGTCTGTCCCGTGGGCGCTACATACCAGGCGCCGGACGGCGTTGTTCTGGTGGACCGGACCTGGTGCATCGGCTGCGGTTACTGCATCATGGGCTGCCCCTACGGTGTACGGTTCTTCCACCCGGTCTATCATACGGCGGAGAAATGCAACTTCTGCTATCATCGTATTTCGAAGGGTCTGAAGTCCGCCTGCGTGGACGCCTGCCCCTTCGGCGCGCGCCGGATCGGCAATATCAAGGACGCCAATGATCCTGTCACGAAGATCATCATGACCGAACGCGTCGGCGTGCTCAAGGAAGAGTACGGAACGAAACCCCAGGTCTTTTATATAGGCCTCGACAGGGAGGTGCGGTAATGCTGGCACACGGAGAATTATGGACCGTAAAAGAACTGTTCGTCTATCCGAACGAGTTCATCTATTGGAGCGTTCAGATCGTTATGTATCCCTTCATGACCGGTCTAGTTGCAGGCGCTTTCGTCCTGTCGTCGCTCTACCATGTTTTCGGCATCAAGCAGCTGAAGGACATGGCGCGCTTTGCGCTGGTGTTTTCCTTTGCCCTGCTCTTTGTGGCGCCGCTGCCCATCATGCTCCACTTGCAGTTCCCGTTCCGCGGCATTGAGATATTCATGACGCCCCACTTTACCTCGGCCATTGCGGCTTTTGGCGTCGTGTTCTTTACTTACGGAGCGATCGTGGCATCGGAGCTCTGGTTCCTGTACCGCAAGCATTTCGTCGACGTGGCGCTTAAGCTCAGGGAAAAGCAGGACAAGAGCCTGAGCGAATTGTTACAGTATTTTATCTTCTGTTCCCTGACTCTGGGTGTCTATGATGTAAGCGAAGAGGCCTTGCATCGTGACGAGAAGGCCATCAAGCTCCTGGCCGGCATCGGCATTCCCGTGGCCTGTTTTCTCCACGGCTACGCAGGATTCATTTTCGGGTCCGTCAAGGCGAACGCACTCTGGATGACGCCGCTCATGCCCGTCATTTTCATCATGTCCGCCGTGGTTTCCGGCATCGCGCTCTGCATGCTCACCTACATCGCCACCATGGAGATCAAGAAGTTCCTCGCCTCGCGCAGGAATGAGGCACGCCGCGCATTCCGATCAAAGGAAGAGCTCGTCGGAGTTGAGGTCAACGTCATCCAGATGACCGCCAAATACCTCGTATTTTTCCTGGTGGCTGCAATCAGCCTCGAGCTCTTGGACCTGATCTTTCGCACCTACACCGCGGTCAAGTCCTGGGACGTGCTGCGCAGTGTTATTTATGAACGGGATTTTTACGATATCTTCATCATGCAGTACGGCATCGGGAACCTCGTGCCGCTCATCATGTTCCTGATACCGGGGCTCACGATCAGGCGGGCCGTACTGGGCGTTCTCCTCGTGCTGTTCGGCGTGTTCATGATGCGGTGGAACGTAGTGATCGGCGGCCAGGCGTTCTCGCTTTCCTTCATGGGCTACATGCACTATCATTTGCCGATAGTTCCGCACGACTGGGAGACGTTCAAGGAAGGCTTGTTCGGTGCGCTCAGCATCTTTTTCATGCCGTTTGCTCTGTTCTGGGTGATCGCGAAAATATTTCCGGTATTCCCGGAGGTGCGGCAGGAGTAACGCTTCTGCGATCAGAAGAAAAGGATCGGCTCAGCGCGTTTACACAAAAGGCGGGGAAGTTTCCCCGCTTTTTGTGTTCCCGGAACAGCATTTTGTCCCCTGAACATTAAAAAACAGGCACGCTATTATAGGTATTGACATATACTCGCCCCTGTGATATAAAAATGAGCTTAGTGGGAATGGTAATCTTGGCATGGTGTTTAAGGGGGGGGCATGAGTGCGTCTGGATGGGTGAAGGATAAGGTCGCCCAGGTCACGGAGCGGCTGAAGGAACCTATCTCCTTGCGGGCTAAGCTGATCATTATTGCGCTGGTGCTGGTGATCGTTGTCGGGGGCGGTTTCATTGCGTTCAAGTTCTATGATTTTACACAGAACAATCCCAAATTTTGTGTCGGGTGTCATTTGATGCAGAGCGCCTATGACAGCTGGTCGGTCAGCGAACACAAGTCGCTGAACTGCCATGATTGCCATCACCTTACGATTGCCGAACAAAACATGCTGCTCGTCAATTTCGTGCTGAAGCGGCCGGACAGCGTGCCGGAGCGCCATAAAGGCGAGGTCCTTGTAAAACAAAAATATTGCAATCAGTGTCATACCGAGGGCAAGGCAAAAAGGATCAACAAATCAAGGTTCCATGCCAAGCATGTGTACATGGAGCAGATCGAATGCACCGAATGCCATGGCGATGTGAAGCACGACAAGTCGGGTCTCCACCGGTTTCTGCCATCGGAGAAGTTCTGCACAAAGTGTCACGCGGACAAACAGGTCCATGGCGAAGGCATGGGCGGCATCGCGTGTCTGAATTGCCATACGGACCGGACCACGGACCTGAAGCCGGGAAGAATGAAGTGCCTCTTTTGCCACGGCACGGACGATAAGATGCGTCAACAGCTGGTTGCGGACGGGACCATGGACGTAACGCACTTCCCGCCGGACGCAGCGCTTATCAAGAAAGCGATCAAGATCAATGTCAACGAAAAAGCGCCGATGCAGTTCTACTGCTATGAATGCCATAAGCCGCATACCCAGGGAAAGGTGAGGCCGAAGTCCGCCGACTGTCTCCGGTGTCACGCAAATATTCGCAATGTGGGCAGGCACAAGGTCCATCTCAATATGGACATGCAGTGCAAAGCCTGCCACCGGCCGCATATCTGGAAAGTGACCGAGGAAACAGCCAAGAAGGACTGTGTTGAGTGTCATGAATACAGGAGCCCGAAGGCGTTTATGTAAGGTGTTGATTCGGGGCAACGGGGATGAAAACATCGTTTCTCGTTGTTCCGGAGTGTTTCAGAGCGATATTCTATCCAAACAATGAAAGGAGGTGAAACGTACAATGAAGAAATATTTTGTGTTAGCCCTCGTAGTATTGGTGACTTTGGCCATGGCGGCTTCAGCCTTCGCAGTCCCCGCCGGCAAGACGGTGGAATTCGACGGTAAGGGCGCCGGCAAGGTGGTGTTCGACGGCAAGATGCACGCTGACAAAGGCAACAAGTGTGCTGATTGTCATCAGTCCGGTCTCTTCAAGATGAAGAAGGGCGCGGATGTGTTGACCATGAAGGACATGGAAGCAGGCAAAAACTGCGGCGCATGCCACAACGGGACCAAGGCCTTCAGCGTGAAGGACGCGGCCAATTGCGCAAAGTGCCACAAAAAGTAAGCAGGATGTCATTATCTGGCAGCAAAAACCCTCACGGGATTTCCCGTGAGGGTTTTTTTATCTGTGGCGGGAGAGCATGAGAATCGAACTCACCTCACTGTACTCACGCACAGTGACAACGGCTTTGAAGGCCGGGACGGGCACCAGCTCCGTAACCTCTCCCCTTAATGAAATTCAAATGGTAAGTGGCAGTGCTGAAATTGGAAAGTGAGAACAGTTATTGGCTGAATTATACTTGAGGAGTTGCTGAATCGCAACTATATTTTACCCGGAAGCTTCTTTGCGGCAACCGCAATATTATCTTTACAGAAAAACTCCAACCTGTTACTATTGTCCCATGAAATACGGGACCAAGGCGATCAAGCGGGCAAAACTCGAACTGTGGCCCAATCCGAACCCGGACAGGGACTACGTCATTGATATCTCTTATCCGGAATTCACCTGCCTCTGTCCCCGCTCGGGGTACCCCGACTTTGCCGAGATCAGGGTAACGTACACGCCTGATCAAAAAGTCGTGGAGCTCAAGAGTCTGAAACTCTACCTGAACAGTTTCAGGGACGAGAGCATCTCGCACGAGGCGGTCACAAACCTCATTTTTGACGTACTGAAGAAACAGCTGAAGCCACGCAGGCTTGAGGTGACAGGCGATTTCAACGTGCGCGGCAATGTCAAGACCGTGATCCGGGTGGCGATGTAATTCGCGTGGTTATTGTTATCTTCAGCGGCTTTGGATAAGCGGCGATTCGCAGAATTATTTCCTTGCATTATCCCGGCTGTTATGTTAAAACATCGTCAACACTCTGAGATTACTCTTGGGAGTGGGCATTTACCTTGCCCACTCTTTTTATTTGGGGCAATCATAATCATGTCCGACCTCGCGGAGCGCATAAAACAGCTGCTCGATCCAATCCTGGACTCCTACGGGCTTTCCCTGTGGGAGATGGAATTTCAACGGCAGGGGCCGACATGGCTTCTCCGGCTGTATATCGACCGGGATGCGGGCGGTGTTACGCTTAACGACTGTGAGTCGGTAAGCAGGGATCTGAGCGCCGCACTGGATGTGGAAGACATCATTTCTCACGCGTACACGCTTGAGGTGTCATCGCCGGGACTCGATCGAACCCTCAGCAAACCCGAACACTTTACCCGGTTTGCGGGGAGCACGATCAAAATAAAGGTGTATCAGCCCCTAGAGGGCCAGAAGGTCTTCCGCGGCAAGCTGCTCGGCCTTGAGGGGGATGCGGTCAGGCTCGAATCCGAGACAGGCGGTATTTTGGAACTTCCTCTCACGGGTATTTCCAAAGCCTCGCTTGAGGTGGATTTTTAGATGAAAGAACATAGTTACGAAAGAATCACGTTGGTCTCAGAATAGTAAAAGAAATTATGAAAAAGATTTATTCAGGAGGAAAATGACGTATGAGTCAGGAATTGATTCATGTGATCGATCAGATCAGCAAGGAAAAGGGAATCTCGAAGGAAATGGTTATCGAGGCTGTTGAGTCGGCCCTCGTGAGCGCGGCGAAGAAGAAATTCGGCGCGCAGAGGATCGCCGTGCAGATAGACCCGAAACGCGGGGATATCATTATGTACGCGTACAAGAAAGTGGTGCCCGCGGTCACGAATGCCGACGAGGAAATAACCCTTGAAGAGGCGCTGCTGCTCTATCCGGAAGCGCAGATGGACGGCGAGGTGCCGCTTCAGGTGGAGTTCCAGGGCTTCGGAAGGATCGCGGCGCAGACCGCGCGCCAGGTTATCGTCCAGAAGGTGAGGGAGGCCGAGCGCGACGTCATCCTCAAGGAGTTCAACGACAAGATCGGTCAGCTGGTGAACGGGATCGTGCTGCGCCATGAGAAGGGCGCTTATTACATCGATCTGGGCAAGACCGAGGCGGTGCTGCCCGCGCGCGAGCAGGTGCCGCGCGAGAGCTACCGAAGGGGAGACCGAGTCCGGGCATATGTGATGGAGGTGCGCGACACTTCCAAGGGGCCCCAGGTGGTGCTCTCCCGCAGCCATCCGGAATTTGTATCCAGACTGTTCGAAATGGAAGTTCCCGAGATCTACGAGAATATCGTGGAGGTCAAGGGTGTGGTGCGGGAGGCCGGCGACCGCACTAAAATCGCCGTCTCGTCGAAGGAATCCCAGGTGGACCCGGTGGGCGCCTGCGTGGGCATGAAGGGCTCACGGGTTCAGGCCGTGGTCCGGGAACTTCGCGGCGAGAAGATCGACATCATCCCCTGGTCCGAGGACCCGCGCATCTTCATCGCCAAGGCGTTGAGTCCGGCCGTGGTGGAAAAAGTGGGCGTGACCGAGGAAGACCGTTCCGCCCTGGCCGTGGTCGCGGACAGCCAGCTTTCGCTCGCGATCGGCAAAAAGGGACAGAATGTCAGGCTTGCGGCCAAGCTCACAGGATGGAAGATAGACATCCTGAGCGAATCCGAGTACGACCAGGAGCGCCAGAAAGAACGCGAACAGGAGATTGAGGCCGCCATTGCAGAAGAGACGCGCAAGATGGCGTCGGAGACCGAGGCGGCTGAAACCATGGAGGCCCAGTTTGCCGAAACAGAGGCGGGAAACGCGCCGTCAGACGCGGTTTTGCTGACCATTGACGGGGTGGGGCCGAAGAACGCTAAAGAGCTCAGACTTGCGGGGTATGACACGGTAGAAAAAATCGCCGCCATGTCCGACGAGGAAATCCTGGCAGTTCCAGGGATCGGGGAGAAGACCGCCCAGAAGATTCTTGTGTCCGCGCGGACGCTGCTCGGCAAGTAGACGGGATGGGTTTACATTGAATGCAGATGAAGCATCATCCAGAGAGAACCTGCATCGGATGCCGGGGTCAGTTTAAAAAACACGAGGTTGTGAGGCTCGTGGCAGGGCCGGCGGGCGTGGTTATCGATTACCGGGAAAAACTTCCGGGACGCGGCGTGTATGTCTGTCCGAACGTTGCGTGCATACAAAAAGCCTTTGGACGGGAGAACATTTCCCGGGCGCTCCAACTCAAGGTCAAACCGATCGGCGCGGACGAGTTTATTTCCCTTCTTGTCGCAAAGATGATGGAGAAGGTGAAGTCGCTTGTCGCCATGGCCGCCAAGGCGGGCATGTTGTCCGCGGGTTATTCAGCGGTGCATGACGCACTGGAGAAGGGCCGCTTGGTCATGCTCCTGTACGCGCGGGACATCTCCGCCGACACTAAAGATAAGGTGGTCCCCCGGGGCACGGTTGCTCCGCGCGAAGCAACGCTTTTCACCCGGGATGAACTTGGCGGGATCCTGAACCGGGAACTGGTGGGCGTCATCGGAATTCATGATAAAGGGCTTGCAGACGCGGTCTGGAGAGAGACCGAAAGATTAAAACGCTTGATAATTAACAATGAGTAGAGTAAAATACTCTACTTAATTGTATTCGACCTTCTGGGGGTATGTGATTTTATGACGGTGATCAGGGTACATGAACTGGCCAAGAAGATGGGTGTTGAGAGCAAGGACCTTATTTCCGTTCTTGATAAAATGGGCATAAAGGACAAAACCCCTTCGAGCGGACTTGATGATAAGGAGTCCAAGTCCCTGATCGAGAAATTGAAGGCCGTACGCAAGGACAAAGAGAAGGTTAAGAAAGACAAGGATAAAGAGAAAGAACCGGCGGATGGACAGGCCTCACGTGAAGAAAGGCTCAAGAAAGCGGCGGCGCTTATCGGGAAGTTTTCTTCCACGCTTGAAAAGCCGGGTTCGAAGCCGAAACCCGCTCCTCTCCCTCCGATGCCGAAGCCGGTCATTCCGGCGCCTCCGGTCATACCGCCGGTTGGGCAGGTGAAGCACGCCCAGCCCGCCACTTCCGATGAAGTGAAGGTTGAGGCCGCCGCCTCCGTTGCGCCCTCGCCTCCGGCAGCAGCTCAACCCCAGCGTCCGGCGCAGCCCGCGCGGCCTGGTCAGGCGCCGGGCAGCCGTCCCCAGCAGGGTTTCCAGCGGCCTTCGGGGTCTGCTCCGCGGCCCGCCCGCCAGTTTGGCTCTCCGGTCCTTCAGCCTGCCCAGCTTCCCCCGTCGATGGTCCCGACGCCAGGGAAACCGTCAAAGAAAAAATGGTCTAAAAAGCAGCCCGATCACCTGAACAAAGAACGCGAAGTCCGGGAAAAGCCGTCCTTCAAGAAGCTCCCCGACCTTAAAACGCTTCCGTCCGGCAGGCGGCCCCATAAAAAAGACGACAGACACGCGCCGCAGACGGATGTGGCGGATATTACCAAGCCGAGGAAAAAATCGGTCAAGATACAGGAAGGCTGCACCATCAAGGAATACGCCGAGGTCCTTGGGTTGAAAGTTGGCGACGTGATAAAAAAGCTCATGACCATGGGCATCATGGCCACTCAGAACCAGACCATGGACATGGATGCCGCCCTGCTCTTCGCCGAGGAGTACGGAATTAAAGCGGAGGTCGCGAGCATTGAGACCGCCGAGGACGTACTTGAGGAAAAGGCCGATGCCGCGGAGTCCCTCGTGGCGAGGCCGCCCGTAGTGACGATCATGGGCCACGTGGACCATGGAAAGACCTCGCTCCTCGACGCCATACGTGAGACGAACGTCGTGTCGAGAGAGGCGGGGGGGATTACCCAGCATATCGGCGCGTATCAGGTTAGCCTCAAAGGCAGGGACATTACCTTCCTCGACACCCCCGGCCATGCCGCGTTTACCGCCATGCGCGCGCGCGGCGCCCAGGTGACGGACATCGTGATTCTTGTGGTGGCCGCCGACGACGGCGTGATGCCGCAAACGAGGGAAGCGGTCAACCATGCCAAGGCCGCCGGAGTGCCGATCATCGTGGCCATCAACAAGATCGATAAACCCGAAGCCAAGCCCGATCGCGTCAAACAGGAGCTTGCGGAGTTTGAACTCACTCCTGAAGAGTGGGGCGGCCAGACCATTTTCTGCGAGGTATCGGCCAAGAAAAAGACCGGTCTTGAGCATCTGCTCGAAATGATCCTCATCCAGGCCGACGTGCTTGAACTCAAGGCGAATCCCGGGAAAATGGCGCGCGGCGCGGTCATCGAAGCCAAACTTGACAGGGGCCGCGGACCGGTGGCGACGGTCCTTGTTCAGGGCGGCACGTTGAAGGTCGGCGATTACTTCGTGACCGGCTCCCAGTTCGGAAAAGTGCGGGCGCTCATCAACGACAAGGGCGAACGGATAGACAGCGCCGGTCCGTCCATGCCGGCGGAAGTCATCGGTTTTGCCAGCGTTCCGCTGGCGGGCGATCGTTTTGTGGTGCTTGAGGAGGAGCGCAAGGCGCGTCAGATAGCGGAACTCAGGCAGACCAAGCAGAGAAGCACCGAGATGGCCTCGATGAAAAAGGTGACGCTCGAAGATCTTCACGCCCAGATACAGGAAGGCGTGGTCAAGGAACTGAATATCGTCATCAAGGCGGATGTGTCGGGGTCGGCCGGGGCCATCGTGGATTCGCTGGAAAAACTTTCCACCGCCGCGGTCAAGCTCAAAGTCATCCACAGTTCCGTGGGCGCCATCACCGAGACCGACGTGATGCTCGCGGCGGCCTCGAATGCAATAATCATCGGGTTCAGCGTCCGTCCGGAGCCCAAGGCGACCGAACTGGCCCAGCGCGAAGGCGTGGACATCCGTTTGTACAATATCATTTATAACGCCATTGACGATATCAAGGCCGCCATGGAAGGCCTGCTCGAACCCACCCTCAAGGAGCGCATCCTCGGACGCGCCGAAGTGCGTCAGACCTTCCACGTTTCCAAGGTCGGCACGATCGCCGGATCGTACGTAACGGAAGGGGCGCTCCTGCGGCAGTGCGACGGCGTCCGGGTGCTCCGGGACAATGTGCTCGTGTATACGGGAAAATTCCATTCGCTCAAACGATTCAAGGATGATGCGCGCGAGGTGCAGGCCGGGTACGAGTGCGGCATCGGGATCGAGAATTTCAACGACATCAAGGTGGGCGATATCATCGAGGCATTTATTATCGACAAGGTCGCGGGAAAGCTGTAAGGTCCGCGGACCGCGGGACCTGCCATGAGCGTGTTTATTGGGGTCTGCACATTTGAACTGCACATTGCCGAAAGCGGGTCGCTAAAAAACAAGCGGCAGTCCTTGCGCAGCCTTAAAGACAGGATACGGAACCGGTTCAACGTGTCGGTGGCCGAAGTAGATGACAACGACCTCTGGCAGAAGGCGTCTCTGGCCGTGGCAGCGGTAAGCAACGATAGATCCCACCTCAACCAGACGCTGGACCATGTCCTGGATCTGGTCCGTGCCGTTCCTGAACTGAGCCTGCTGGATTATCATATTGAGATCATGTAGAGGCAGAGAGCAGGGTACAGAAGCCAGAGGTCAGACTAAAACAATTCCCCTGAAGAATGTTTATTCCGTCTGACTTCTGTCATCTGAAGTCTGATCAACCCTTATGTCAAAACCGACTTTTAAAAGAGCTGACCGCGTGAGCGACCAGATGAAGCAGGAGATCGCCGACATCCTGATGCGCAAGATCAAGGACCCGAGGATCGGGTTCGTCACGGTCACCGACGTTGATTTATCCGACGACCTGAGGAACGCCAAGGTTTTTGTGAGCGTGTACGGCAGCGACAAGGATGCGACCCTCAAGGGCCTGACCAGCGCTGCCGCGTTCATCAGATCCGAATTGGGCCGGCGCATGAGGCTCCGAATTGTGCCGGAAATCCTGTTTCGCTTTGACCAGAGCGTGGAGCAGGGCGCGCACGTTATGGAGCTCCTGCGGGACATCGAAAAGAACAATGATAAAAAGGACGCAGGTGATGAAGGATCTTGACGGCCTTATCGTGGAACTGAAGCGCTGCCGCGCGGTGCTGCTGTCGGTCCATAAGAATCCGGACGGCGACGCGCTCGGTTCCCAGCTCGGGCTCATGCTGGCGCTCGAAAAAGCGGGCAAGGAAGTGACGATGCATAACCTTGACCCGGTGCCCGAGATATACCGCTTTCTGCCCCATTCCGAAAGGATCAAGAGCGGGAAACCGGTCATCGGCCGATACGATGCGCTTGTCGTTCTGGACTGCGAACCCCCGCGCACCGGCCTGTTTGACGGCGCGTATCCCGCGACGACGCTCATCAATATCGACCATCATATTACCAATCCACGGGAATGGCAGCGTACCTGGCTCGACGCGGAGGCCTCGGCCACCGGGGAGATGGTCTACCGTCTCCTGGGCCCCCTGGGTGTGTCGATGGACCGCGATATCGCACTCTGTCTTTATACCGCCATCTTCACGGATACCGGATCCTTCCGGTATTCCAATACGAGGCCGGAGAGCATGCGGATTTCCGCGTCACTCCTCGAAGCCGGCGCCGACCCGTGGCTGGTGTCCGAAAATGTTTATGAGTCCTTTGCGTATCGGAGGCTGAAGCTTCTGGGCAACGTGCTTGCGGGCATGGAAAGAAGCGAAGATGCCAGGATCGCCTGGGTAGTCGTTACGGATGACCTGTATCGGCAGTACGAAGCGTCAGCGGAGGACACCGATAATTTCGTTAATTTCGTGCGGTCCACAAAGGGAGTTGAGGTGGCGGTTCTCTTCAGACAGACCGGGGCGCGGCAGTACAAGATAAGCCTGCGTTCCAAGGGGCGCGTGGACCTTTCCGGGCTGGCCCAGACGTTCGGCGGAGGCGGGCATAAGAATGCCGCCGGCGCCGTTATCGACGGGACGCTTGCGGAAGTAAAGAGCAGGGTCCTCGGAGCGGTCGGGAAAGTACTGGTCGATCAGCTCGGGAGTCCGCCCATACATGGATTGCGTTCTTAACATCAACAAACCGTCGGGGATGACCTCTCATGATGTCGTCCGTAAAGTCCGGGGCATCTTAAAAGAAAAGAGAATAGGCCATACCGGCACCCTTGACCCGATGGCGACGGGCGTTCTGGTGCTCTGTGTAGGCAGGGCGACGAGGATAGCCAGATATCTTGAAGCGGGAGAAAAGGAATACCGCGCCGTGATGCGGCTCGGCATAACCACCGACACCCTTGACGCGGACGGCCGGATCCTGCAAACAACATTATATACCCCTCCTGACCGGACGGACCTTCTTCGGGTGCTTGAGGGTTTTACCGGTGTAATAACCCAGAGACCGCCCGCGTTCTCGGCGCTGAAAGTCTCGGGTGTCCCGTCGTACAAGCTCGCGCGGGAGGGCAAGGCGGAACCGCTCAAGGAACGGCAGGTGACTGTTTTCAGTCTTGAATTGTCGGCCTACGAAGATCCCCTGGCAACGTTCTCTGTCCGGTGCTCCAAGGGAACATATATACGCACCCTGTGCGCGGATATCGGCGCGGTTCTCGGCATGGGGGCGCATCTTACCGGTCTTGCCAGGACCCATTCAGGACGCTTCAGCCTCGACCACGCCGTGGACCTTGATCGTCTTGCGGAGCTTGCGGAGACCGGCGCTCTGGCGGAGGCAATGGTCAGCATGGATGAGGCGCTCGCGGACCTTCCCGTGTTTGTCGTCAGCGAGGCGGAAGCAGTTAGGATTAGTCACGGGAATCGCGTTTCCCGGCGTGAAGGGCCGGAGACCACACCCGAAGCCCGCGTCCGGGTCCATGACCCGGGGGGAAGCCTCCTGGCCATTGCAACGGCGGCCCTGACGGAGTTGATACCGGAAGTTGTTTTTTCCTGATATTATTGTAGTGCCGCAGTTACCGGGGGCAGCGGTCCATTCGCTCTGACGTGCAAACGCGCAGATTGTGCAGTGATGATACAAGATTATGTCCCTGTTCCGGAAGCACATTCGTTTTCGAAGTTACTGTGGGGCGCTTAAGGGCGCGCGTCTATCGCTCACGAACCGCCGCCCCCTGCTGATCTTCCCTGTAACTGAACGGTTACATATTATTGAATATTGAATAAAACGCTTTACAACATCCGGTAAATATGATAGTTTATACCGTTTTTGAATACTTGAGAAAGGAGGGACGGTTGAATGGATAAGGAACAGAAAACAGGTCTGATCAATACGTATCGCAGGCATCCGTCGGATACCGGTTCTCCGGAAGTGCAGATAGCAATTCTGAGCGGACGAATCAGTCATTTGACAGAGCACCTGCAGGCGCATAAGCAGGACCACCACTCGCGCAGAGGTCTGCTGAAGATGGTCGGCCAGCGGCGCAGGCACCTGGACTATCTCAAAAAGAATGAACTGGATCGCTATCGCACGGTCATCGAGCAGCTTGGCATAAGAAAATAGCATTACGAAACGTAATGGAAAGAGTGAGGTTTCATGGCAACAACTGTCGAAACAGAAATAGGCGGCAAGCGGCTGATCCTGGAAACAGGACTGATGGCAAAACAGGCAAACGGCGCTGTCGTTGTCAGGTACGGTGATACAGTGGTCCTGTCAACGGCTGTTTCGTCGAAGGTGGAACGGGCAAACGTGGATTTTCTTCCGTTGACCGTGGATTATCAGGAAAAGGCCTATGCCGCGGGAAGGATTCCGGGCGGGTTTTTCAAACGTGAGGGACGGCAGACCGAAAAGGAGATCCTGACCTCGCGGCTCATCGACCGGCCGATCAGGCCGTTGTTCCCCGAGGGGTATTACTTCGACACGCAGATCATTGCAAACGTGCTTTCGATCGGCGATGAGAGCTCAATGGACCTCATGGGAATGATCGCATCGTCCGCGGCCCTCGCGATTTCCGATATTCCGTTCAACGGCCCGATTGGGGCCGTCCGGATCGCGTTTGTTGAGGGAAAGTATCTTGTCAATCCCGATAAGAAGGCGCTTGAGACCACACGCCTCAATCTGGTCGTGGCCGGCACCGCCGACGCCATTATGATGGTCGAAGGAGGGGCCCAGGAACTGACCGAGGACCAGATGCTCGAGGCCCTCGAAACCGCCCACCGCGAGATCAAAAAGATCGTCGCGCTTGTGAATGAACTTGTCGCAAAGATCGGCAAAGCCAAACGGCCGGTCAAGACCGTCGAGCTCGACAAGGAACTTGCCGGGCAGGTGGCCGGGCTGGCCATGGAGCGCCTGCTGGTCGCCATCGTCATTCCCGACAAGATGGAGCGTCAGAGGACCCTCGATGCACTGCTCGACGAAATCAAGCAGAAGCTGAAGAACGAAGACCCCACGAGGAACCTTCAGATATCGACGATATTCTTCAGTCTCGAAAAAGACGAGGTCCGCAAGATCATCCTCGAAAAGAACATCCGCGCCGACGGACGAAAACCGGACCAGATCCGGCCGATCAGTTCCGTCGTCGGCCTGCTGCCTCGGACGCACGGCTCGGCGCTCTTTACGCGCGGAGAGACCCAGGCGCTGGTCGTGACCACGCTCGGAACGTCCGACGACGAGCAGCGCATAGACTCCCTGGAAGGGGAATACTTCAAGACGTTCATGCTGCACTACAATTTCCCGCCCTTCAGCGTCGGAGAGACCAAGCCCCTGCGCGGGCCGGGCAGGCGGGAAGTCGGCCACGGCGCGCTCGCGGAACGCGCGCTCAAGGCAATGGTGCCGACCAAGCAGGAGTTTCCGTATACCATCAGGATCGTGTCCGATATTCTGGAATCCAACGGTTCTTCATCCATGGCCACGGTCTGCGGCGGGACTCTGGCGCTAATGGATGCGGGCGTGCCGATCAAGGCGCCGGTTGCGGGCATCGCCATGGGCCTGATCAAGGAAGGCAGCAAGGTGATAGTCCTTTCCGACATCCTCGGTCTTGAGGACCACCTCGGGGACATGGATTTCAAGGTTACGGGAACGAGCGCGGGCATCACCGCCCTCCAGATGGACATGAAGATCGAGGGCATCACCATCGACGTTATGCGCACGGCCCTTCAGCAGGCTAAGGACGGGCGGATGCACATTCTCGGCAAAATGCTCGATACGCTGGCCGCGCCGAGGAAGAACCTGAATCCTCACGCCCCGCGCATCATCACCATGCAGATCAGCACGGACAAGATCAAGGACGTGATCGGCAGCGGCGGCAAGGTGATCCGCAGCATCGTGGAGCAGACCGGAGCGAAGATCGATATAGAAGACAACGGCACCATCAATATAGCGTCTTCCGACGAAGCTGCCGCGCTCAAGGCAAAGGAAATCATCCGGGGTATCTGCCAGGAGGCAGAGGTCGGAAAGATTTACTCGGGCAAAGTCCGGAAGATCATGGACTTCGGCGCCTTTGTTGAGATCTTCCCCGGCACCGACGGATTGCTCCATATCTCGCAGATTTCCGAACAGCGTCTCGAAAAAGTCACGGACGAACTGAAGGAAGGGGACGAGGTGCTCGTCAAGGTCCTTGAAATAGACCGGCAGGGGAAAATCCGCCTGTCACGCAAGGAAGCGATGCGGGAGAAGGGCAGAACCTCGTAGCCTTACGCGCAATCATGAATAACGATAAAAGGAAATAGGAAACTCGATAAGAGATGTCCTGTTTCCTTTTTTATTGTTACTGCCTATCAGCTGTATCGGGGGGAAGAGCTTGCCAAAGTTCGATTTTGCCGCTACGGGAGCGGGTATCGGAGCGCTTGCCGCAACCGCGCTCATGTGCCGGAATAACGGGAAGACCATTCTCCTTGAACCGGGCAACGAGGCCGGCGGCGCGCTGACCCCTGTAAAAAAGGACGGTTTTGTGTTTTATCCCGGGCCGGCTCTATCGTACGACTTGGGTACGGGAGGGGTTTTCGGACGTCTGTGCTCCGCGCTCGGCCTTGTGCCGGAGGCGTTCAAACAGGCCCCCTGCTATCAGGTCGCTCTTCCCGATCACCGGATCACGGTGCACCGGGACCATGCCGGGACCATTGAAGAGCTCAGGCGGGAGTTCCCGCGTGAGCTCGATGCCATGGCGAAGTTCTATCGCGAGATACGAAAATCAGCCGAACGAAATGCCGGGAGCCGTTTATCCGCGTTTTTTTCGCGACAACAGTCGGCGCGCGGCTTTATTCAAAAGTATCGTTTCAGCCGTGAGTTCGGCATATTCCTCGATGTTCAGTCCCGTTCGTTCTTTCAGCGACCGGTCAAGGACCTTACCCTTTTTCAATTAATAGCGATGATCAACACCACGCCGGTAATTATCGGGGGGGGATTACAAAAGCTAATCGATCAGTTGCTTTCGGTCATAGAAAAGAGCGGTGGAACGGTCAGGTTCAACGAACCATGGCCGGAGCCGGTGCTCAGAAAAAAACGGCTTGTTTCCATCATGACAAGGGAGGGCGCGGTGGAGGCGAAGACCTTTTGCTTCAACACGGAGACGTATTCACGCGCCGCGGAACTCTTCATCGGTCTGCGGGAGGAAGTGGTCCCCGTGCGCATGTGTCGGGACGTGATCTGCCTGCCGGACTATACTCAGCCTGAGCGGTTCTATACGCTTTCGCTCGGCGCGCCGGATGACAAAGCCTCGGCGCCCGCCGGCATGAGGACGCTCACGGCCTCGTTCCGCATGGCCCCGGACACTCGGAGCAATAAAGACGTTCTCCTGGACCAGGTGGCCGCGCTGATCCCATTTTTAAAAGATCACCTGGCGCTCACCGCCGAATATCTGCCGGAGCAGCGTCGGTATCGTTTTCCGCCGGAGCTTGCTTTTAAGCAGGCGAAGGGACAAACGTTCCTGTCCCGGGCTTCATCGCGGAACACCTGGCTGATACATGACGGCTTTGAGTCGCCTATTGAGGCGGTATTCGCCGCACAACAACTGGCGAGGAAGTTGACCTGATCCTAAATATATTCAGGAGGCCATATGTTCGATACTTTTTCTTCCCGTTTTCGGATTTCGCGTTTGGTCATGCCGGCGATCATTGCCCTGGCTTTGTCCCGCTTTATCACCCCCGCTCCCGCCGGCGCGGAGTCGCCTGTCGATGCATTCTATCTGAAGGAAGCGCCCTTCGATTACGTAAAAGCTGAAAAGCTTTTTGGCGTGCTCAAGGAAGGCGGGGCGAATACGATCATCGTCAAGCTGGAAAACGAGAAGGGCGGCATGGACCTGGACATGCTTACCAACGTTACCTTTCTCGCCCATCATGCCGGGTTGAAATTGTTCGTGATCCTTGCGACCCGGGCTAATGACGAGGCGCTCCTGGAGCATCCGGAATGGGAGGACCTCCGGTACGATCTGGGAAGCGGTACGGTTCAGGGGACCAACAGGCTGGACCTGTCTCTTCCCCCGGTGAAAGAACTGCTGGTAAAAAAATTCAAGGAAATTGCCGCGTATTCGGTTGACGGCATCCTGCTCGGCGATGATTTCTCCTACAGCGATACCGAAGGTATGGGCGCCGCAATGCTGGAGGCGTACCAGCGGAAATTCGGAGCGGCGCTCGCCGCCGGATCGGCCTTTGTGAAGGTCGGTGGAGATTCAGGCTCGCCCAAGACAGAAGTGTATGGGCAAAGTTTCTGGAACTGGGCGGGTCTCAAGAAGAATGTTCTTCTTGAACTGTATCAGAGCATCACCCGGGCCTGTCGTGAAGTTAATTCCTCCGTTCAGTTCGGCATCTCTGTCCCGGCAATGGGTTTCGTGACCTCCAACGACGCGCTGGCGCACTATTCCTACGATATGAATGAATTCAGGAAGCTGAATGTAGATTATTACTGGATCGCCGTACCGCACCGGGAGATTCGCGCGCAGCAGAACCTCAATTATAAAAAGGGCATGGAGTCGCTCATGCGTATCGTCCAGTCAACGATGAGCATGGTAAAGGACCCGGTAAAGACCATCGTCGCGGTCCAAACCACGTCTCTTACAGGCAAGATCCTGCCTTTCTCCGAGATCGAAGAGGTGACCGCGCTTGTGCGCCAGTCGGGCAACCCGGGGCTCGCGTTTATGATCGACCCTGAAACGCCTTTGCCGGGGGCGCTGTCGAAGAAGCTGTTTAAGAGGAGTAAGAATAAATAGCGCAACTATTCAAAATTTGAGAAAATTTGACGATACTGCGAAGACCATGGGGCATATGTCCCACGGTCTTTTTTTATGGCGATATAATCGGGGACAACGTTGGTTTCTCTCTTATTGCAGCTCACCCAGGAACTGTGTGCCATCTGATGCCAAGGGTCGCCTAATGCGCTTACCGGTTCCCTTGCACAGTCTTCCATTGAACGCCCTTCACCGCGTTGTTGACCGTTTCACCTGCTCCGGTGTCTTGACTTTGCAAAATGGGCGAGCAATACTTATTATGAATACCGACTTTCTTTAAAAAAAAGGAGGAAGCTTGTCATGAAAAGACAGCGCCGCGCAAAAAACGACGGGTTTTGGTTCTCTGCCGCGATAGGAGTTATGATTATCATGGGAGTCGTTCTTGCTTCCTGCGGCGCAGGTGGCGGGTATGGCAGCAGCGGATCGACTACCTACTACTATAGCATCACCGGGACAGTAACATCAGGCAGCACTGGTCTTGCCGGTGTCACGATGACGCTCGGCGGAGCCGGTGCAGCCGTCACTACGACGGATGCGGACGGGAAATTCACTTTTGGGAATCTCGTGAACGGAAGTTATATCATTACCCCGTCGAAAACCGCTTTTACGTTCACTCCCGTGAACAGCGCAGTGACCGTAAGCGGAGCGAACGTCACGGCGATTGACTTCATTGCCACTGCGCTGCCGACATTCAGCATTTCCGGGACAGTGACATCCGGCGGAACAGGCTTCGCTGGCGTAACGATGACGCTCACCGGGTCGGGTGTCGGTACAACGACGACGGATATCAGTGGAAATTACACGTTATCCGGAATCGTGAACGGAAGTTACACGGTAACGCCGGCGAAGTCCGGCTATACCTTTGCGCCGTCGAGCAGCCCGCAAACGGTAAATAGCGCCAACATCGCTGGCGTTGATTTCACCGCCACGTTCGTACAGAAGGTCCTATCAGTGGCGTGTCCGGTAAGCGGTACGACCGATGTAAATATCCAGAACTTCGCGTTCAGTCCCGCAAGCCTTTCCGTGACGGCGGACACGGTGGTACGATGGACCAATAATGACGGTAGTACTCATACCGTGACAAGCACCACCGTGCCTGCGAACGGAACGTTCGATTCGTCAAGTTTAACGTCCGGCTCATCAGTCTGTTTCAAGTTTACGACAACGGGGACCTACAACTACCATTGCTCGATTCACCCGAGCATGACCGGCTCCGTAGCTGTTCCGTGAAGATGCGTGGAGTCAGGCGCTCTCCGCCAAGGCATCTGACGACACGTTCGCATAGGGAGGATACGCTAAAAGTGATACGCTGTGCTTAGCAGCAAACTGAATCCGCTCCCGTCTAATCCGCTCCCGATGGTCCCGCTTTCATTAACACCGGTTGCTTTCGTGTAGTTCACATACCGGTACATGAGGCCCAGGGTCAGGGACACTTGCGCATCAAGGCATTCATCAAGGCCGGCGCCCAGATTGAACCCGGATCCGGAGAGTGTTGCGTCGCCTGTTTCTCCGGTCGAGATATCCGCCGAGCCCTTATTGATAAGAAGTATGTTATGGCTGATTCCGTACAAGAGGTAGGGCTGAGTGCCGTTCGATGCGGGAAAGCGGTATTTGCCATTGATGCTGATACCGGTGTAATTGACATCTCCCGTCAGCCCTTGCCAATTGCCGCTATGCACTGATCGCATCACATTAAGCTCTATGGCCTACTGCTCATTTAATTCGGAACCGGTATAGATATCGATGCCGAAGGCATTGTCTATGTCAGGGATGGCAATTATGCTGGAACCACCCTGCAAAACCGAAGAGCCGTTAAAATCACCCTGGATCGTGTTGAAGGCGGTTCCAAGGCCAACGTAGAAGCCTTGATTTGCATCTGCATCCAAGCTTATCGCAAGAGGCGTTATCGCCGCGATTAATAAGAAAACGATTTTTTGGAACATATTGTATTGCTTTCCTCCGATAAAACCCTTCTCGGGCAGAAGCCCTGTTGAGTTGAAGTACTGACATGTATTTGGTGTCGCAAGAATACCTGAGTCAGATTAAAACGACAAGCAAAATATGCGGAGCGAAGGGGTATCTATCATCGCGATCGAAAATGTGAAGAACAAGGATAAATATCGGGAGCCTGTTTATGCAGGAATCTCTTTGACATATCTCCTGTTTTATAATACATTAGCATCCGTAACCCTTGCCCTTACAAAGACAATTAAGAATTAAGAAAACATAGGGAACATAAACATTATAGACCCCCAGGGTTCTGCCTGTAACAGGCTGAGCAGGCTGGAACGGATGGGTACTGTTGTTCGAGGAGGCAATCGTGGGCAATGAATGGTGTTTGTTCCTGCTCGTAATCGGTGTTGTCGTCCTGTTCATCCGCTCTATAAACATTCGGACCGACCTGGAGACGCATGTCGAGGAGCTCAAGCGGGAGCTCGCGGAGCTGCGAGCGGCTGCGGCTGCGCCGCGGCGGGAAAGCGCGGCGGAAGCGGTTCATGACGGGGAAGGATGAGGAAGAGAAGAAGGAAGCCTGATTCGGGCACAATGAAAATCGAAAGTGTCATATTCGAATTTCATAGTATGGTGTGAGAAGGCGAGGGGAAAGCTCTAACTCGACAATCAGGAGAATAAGGCAAAAGATAACACAACAATATTGTTGTTGAATGATCATGGAGGTTATTGTAGAATCGTACAAGACTGCATCAAGGTTTTGTCCGATGAAAAAGACCAATTTCGATAAATATCTCGATGAGCAACTAAAGGACCCGGGGTTTGCCGCCCGATTCGAACGCGCCGGCGAGGCGTGGGACGTGGCGCTCCAGATTGCGGCACTTCGCACGCAGGCGGGACTTTCCCAGAAAGACCTGGCAAAGCTCTTGAAGATTTCGCAGCAGCAGATCAGCCGCCTGGAATCGCCAGGCTATGAAGGACATTCTCTCAGCACCCTGCGCAGGGTAGCGCAGGTCCTGCATGCGCGCGTGCGCGTGACGTTCGAGCCGGAGAAGAAAGCGGCGGGCATGCGGGTGGCGGAAGCATCTGCGAAGTATGGCAGGGGTGGAAAGAGGAGCATGAGGAAAGTGTCCTGACCGTAAGTGAAGTTGTATGCATGGGATAGCTTATTGGGTTTGTCAAGGATCGAGAAGCGACCCTCAATGACCTCTGATGAGGATATGCTCAAAGTCGGCGAGACGATCAAAATCCAGCTAGACATTTACTGAGTTTCCCCTACGGCTCGACACCATTCGGGCGATAAAACCGCCCATGGACTCAATGGGGTCACTTATTTGAGTTTGATAAAGCTAGCAAGGATAAAGAAGCGACCCCCGGTACGCTCATTGACATAAGGTAACATAAATGTTACCTTTAGGACATTCATGGCCGCAAGAAAAGTCATCGAATACGTAAAAAACGGAAGTTCGCCCTTTGGGATGTGGTTTTCGGCGCTCGATGCTCAGGCTGCCGCAAAAGTGGCGGTCGCGCTCTACCGGCTGGAGCAGGGGAATACATCCAACGTCAAGAGTGTGGGACAGGGTGTTTTGGAATATAAAATTGATTTCGGCCCCGGCTACAGGGTCTATTTCGGACAGGAGGGCGACGAACTGGTCATCCTGCTCGGCGGCGGCTCCAAGAAAACGCAGCAAAAAGACATCCGGACCGCTTGCGAACTGTGGTCGGAGTACAAACAGACGAAAGCAAGGAAGAGGTGAGGTGGGAACATGCCGATCACACGGAAATTCAGAACTACGATCATGGAGCGAGCACTGGGCGATCCGGTCTTTCGAAGACATATGTTGACCGAAGCCGTCAATGAACTGCTGACCGGAGACCTGGATGCCGGCAAGGCCATGCTGCGGGATTACATTAATGCGACCATTACGTTCCCGCAGCTGGCTAAGAAACTAAAAAAAACAGACAAGAGCGTGCACCGCATGCTCGGACCGCGCGGCAACCCCCGGGCGGACAACATACTGGAAATCATCAAGATACTGCAGGCAAACGAGCGGGTGAAATTGCGGGTGGAGGCGAAGAGGGCGGCGTAGCTCGGGCGTGGATGGCGTACCGGCTGAAAAGGTCAGAATGATGAAGAAAAGCAATTTCTATAAATATCTCGATGAGCAACTAAAGGACCCGGGGTTTGTCGCCCGTTTCGAACGCGCCGGCGAGGCATGGGTCGTGGCGCTCCAGATTGCGGCACGCGGACGGGACTCCCGATGAACACCTCCCCATGCGCGCGTGCGCATGACGTTCGAGCCGGAGAAGGAGGCGGCGGGCATGCGGGTAGCGGAAGCATTGGCGAAGTATGGTAGGGGTGGAAAGAGGAGCATGAGGAAAGTGTCCTGACCGTAAGTGAAGTGTATGCGTGGGATCGCTTTGTGGATTTGTAAAGAATCGAGACGTGACTTTTTTGCCATTTGTCAAGCCGCAAGACTTGACCCTGAGAGTTTCTCATTACCGCACAAAATGGCAACGATTCGCGAATGAACTGGGATACAGCAAAAACGTAAACTTCGTATGGTGGGGTGAAACGGAACTTCGCAATGCCCTTACAAAAAAGGAACACAATGACAAGGTCTATTACTGGTTCGGTTCTAGAAAGTTCTCACAGGAATGGCTGATTGAGAAATTCAGTAGCACTGAAAGGTTGCTCGATACTCGGTATACGCCGACCCATCATGTGAGAACCGAATCCGAAAAGGTTCTCGATGCATTCTCTCTTACCGATGGATTTGTAACCTTTTTCTGGAAACTATTCCGTGAGGTCTTATCTGCGGCATTAGAAGCCATCGAGACAGCCAAGGGAAGTACAGTCAGCAAGGAGACAGAAAGACTTATCGAAGAGGTCGAACGATTTCGTAGCTCCTTTTCCGACGGTTGCGGTGTCCCTCCAATTTCGGAATGTCAGAACGGCTTTCGGCAGCTCAGGGGTCGTACGCTTGATGTCTATGAAAAATACAAGAGCTTAAGCGAAGCAGAAGAAAAAGAACCACGTAGCAGTGAAAATCGCTATACACCTCGACCATATTCATATCAATTCATGCTGCTGGAAAAACTGCTCACATCCATTCGCAAAGCGGAGGAATTTATTTCTCGGTTTAATGGCTATGATGTGCAGAGGGTCCTTGTTCTTGGAAATGCTGGCACTGGAAAGAGCCACTTATTAGCAATGTCCGCAGCCACTGCAATAAGAAGGGAGCAGCCTGCTATCCTACTGTTGGGAGAGCAATTTTTATCGAGTGAAGTTCCCCTTGTACAATTATGTCGTATCCTCGGGTGGGAAGATGGAATCGAGTCATTGCTTGGCTCCTTGAATGCCGCCGCTTCGGTGCGAGGTAAACCCGCTATTATCGCTATAGATGCGTTGAATGAAAGCGGGGAAAAGAAGTTGTGGAAGAGCCATTTAATCCAGGCAGCCGAACAAATTACGAATTATCCAAATCTCCGTATTATGGTCAGCTGTAGAAGTGATTTTGCCCCGTTTGTTCTTCCCAAACCCCTGACGACAGGATCGACGCGTGAGTGGTCAAGCATAGAGCATCAAGGTTTCGGAGAGGATGTCTTTCAAGCCGTTGCTACTTACTTTAAAGGTTACGAGGTGACCTGCGACCATTTTCCACCGGTTCTCGAGGAGTTCCAAAACCCACTTTTCCTGAAGACCTTCTGTGAGGCATACGCCAATGACCATGTCCCGCCTGGACCACTGAGCTTCGATCATATCTTAAAGAAACGCGTGAAGAAGTGCCAAGAATTAATACGCGAAGCAACTGATTGTCCGGGATACAAAGTAAAGAGTGCTATTGACCTCCTAGCATCTAAGATCGCTGGAAACCAGGGACAGCCCATTTCTTATGACGAAATCCGTCCTGAGATAGATCGGCTTTTTGATGGCGGAGGAGAAAGTCGATCGCTTTATACCCATCTCCGATCGAATGGTATGATCGTTGAAACGTTACGTTACAAGCCTGATAAGCAAGACGATCCGGAAACGGTCGTTCGGTTTCCCTTTGAACGTTTCTTGGATTACTTCGTCGCATCTAAACTGCTTGATAATTACACTTCCATAAATGACCTGCAGTCTAGCTGGCGAAATTTAATCCTTCCTGATAAATGGATAAAAGACTACGGTACTCTTTATGAAAACCGGGGACTGTTGAGAATGCTTGCCATTCTGGTGCCCGAGAGGTTTGGTGTTGAGCTCATAGACCTTTTTGTCGCGAAAACTCTCCCGCCCACCCTTTACCAGGATTTTCTTATCTCCTTACCCTGGCGAACCGCAACCACTATCACAGGGCGGACCGAAGAACTGCTTGACTGGTGCGCTCGTCATTTGAGTTATCCAGAATACTTAGAGGAGCGCTTGAGGCTGATTACCATTCCCGATCATCCGCTGAATGCACGGCGCCTGCATGAGCGGCTTAGTCAGGCTAGGCTTTGGGAACGGGAATTAAATTGGACGATGGCTGTGAGTGAGATGGTCAATTGGAAAGCCCGCTCAGTTGTCGATGATGTCCTCCGCTGGTCATTCCGTGTCCCACCCGACCTCGTATCTGATGAACAGGCTTGGCTCGCTGCTCTTTTCTTGGCATGGTTGCTAACAAGCAATAATCGATTTTTACGGCAGCGGGCGAGTCTAGCATTAACTCGTATATTGGTTGGACGAGCTCACCTCGCGGCTGCGCTTATCAAAGAATTTCATAACTGCAATGATCCTTATGTGGTCGAGCGGGTTTACGCAGCAGCCTGCGGAGTCGCGCTTCGGGAAAAAGACAAAAAATCGCTAGGCAACTTGGCTTTAGCAGTATACCAGCACATGTTCGACGGTGAACAAGTGCCACCTAATATTCTGCAACGCGATTTCGCACAGCTTATCATGGAGTATGCGAATTACTGCCGGGCACTTACGGAGAAAATAGTAATTGATAGCTGTAGACCCATTTATCGCTCCAAGTGGCCAAGAATTATACCGGAAAGCCAAGCCAGAGACATTGAAAAACAAGAAGGATGGGGGTGGATAAAGCATTCCCTGCAGCCTGAAGAAAGCGGATATTACGGCGACTTTGGGCGATATGTAATGGACGCAGAAATTCACCATTTTATACCAAGAACTCTCAAGCAACGTCCGCAGGCAGTCAAGGGTTGGGAAAGAATGTTTAGTGGTACCATCGCGCGCAGGTATATTCTGCAGAGGATACGGCAGCTTGGTTGGACTCCGGAAAGATTTGGAGATTACGAAAAGAAAACGAGCCATGGTCGTATGCGGGCCGATGAAGAGAACAATAAAGTCGAACGTGTTAGTAAGAAATATCAATGGATCGCGCTTCACGAACTCCTCGGTTACTTGTCTGACCACTATCGCATGTCCAGAGACTGGTCAGACAGCGAGCGGATGTTTGAAGGTGCTTGGCAAACCTATGCTCGTAATTTCGACCCAACGCAGCCTCTTATAGATCCGCAAGAACAATTTGATCTAACCACAGAAGAGGACCTTCCTCCTGAAGAAAATATAAATTGGTGGATTACCTACACCGATCCCTTCGCTGACCTTAAACTGCGCTTCGACCGTGAGCGTTGGGTTATGGCCGCGCCATCAGGTTTCGAATCCCTGATTGAACAGCCCAACGTGCTCAAACGACATGGTGAGTGGCTAAACTTGTCATGTCATTACGGATGGGAAGAGACGCTAACAATGTCACAGGATGAAACGAAGGAAGGGCAGCTCAATATGTGGGCAGACATTCGGTGTTGGCTGATTCGTAAGGAGGATAAGAAACACTTCTTGCAGAGGATAGAGGGACATCAATTTTGGGGCAATGGTGTTGATTATCCAAGCTTCCGAGAGCAATGGGTCGGAGAGTACCCATGGGCACCCTCGTTGAATGAGATTATCAAGGAGAGCTGTTACACAGACAGATGGATAGACAAACTTAATCTAAACATGAATATTTATCAAACTGTCTGTGGATACAGCAACGAGCAATCAAACATCTCTGCCCGCTTGCCTGGACCCATTATTTGCGAACTTCTAAATCTCAGATGGACGGGCGAGAACTTCGATTATGTCAATTCTGCCGGAGAGTTATTGGCATTTTGCCAGGGAGGAGAGGGGACGCCAGATTTTCGTTCACCGCTCTTAGTAAAAAAAGAGCCTTTTCTGGCGGCCATCGATCAAGCCGGATTTGCAGCCGTATGGGCAGTATTAAGTGAACGGAGCTGCTACAGTTATAAAAAGCAAGACGCTATCGTCAAGAGATGGCAGATCACACAGAGGCTATATGAGTTCGAAAAAGGACGTCTGAGGTGCCACAGCGATAGGGCATATGAAATACCACATAGCCGGAAGTGAACCACTGCATAAGGAAGAGCACGAAGGGCTTGCCCTTGACATTGGACATCGGAGAATATGGGGACATTGTTGTTGCACTCGTTGCATAGCCTGGTAGGAGCACATTAGTGGCGTCCATTGATTCGGATACACTGTTCCGTTGTTGGCTCGAATTGAAGAAACAGCGATCATTGGCGAGATGTGCTTGAGCTAGCACGCGAGGAAGTCAGCAATCCAACGGGTATTAAGGACTCCGATCGGGAAGAGCTATTGAAAATTCTACGAGAGTTTGAAACAGCTCAGCCCAATCAGCATAACGACCTGTCGGATAGAATGTTTAAGATATTAGTCCGATATTGTTTTGGCTCAGCGTGAACTGGACTTTTAGCCGATTTGAGTTACACTACTCGAACGGAGGAAAAGTCCATGAAAAAGAAGAAACGCCACAACTAC
>Ga0334722_10001142_pt1 | contig 34430 bp, 22 predicted proteins | sample C3_bottom_MG_FD_207210 | JGI IMG/M metagenome (GOLD analysis project Ga0334722, IMG submission 207210) | Sediment microbial communities from Yellowstone Lake, YNP, Wyoming, USA - C3_bottom | ecosystem: Environmental > Aquatic > Freshwater > Lake > Sediment | place: USA: Wyoming | collected... | reverse complement strand
CGCCCCGCCCCCCCGGCCCGGGTCGCCCAAGGTAAGATCGGGACATGCGCGCAGCGGTGATCTTCACCTTCTTGCTGGCTACCGTGTTGAGCTGCGCGAGGCTGCCAGGGCCGATGGTCCTGCCGAGCGCGGGCGTCCGCGAGCCTGCCTTCGCCGATCAGTTCTATCCGGCCGATCCGGTCAAGCTGCGCGCCGCCATCGACGGGTTCCTCCACGACGCCCTCCCGCGGCCGGTGACTGCCCCTGTGGCGATCGTCGTGCCTCACGCCGGCTATGTCTTCTCCGGCCAGATTGCGGCGGATGCGTACCGTGTGCTGAAAGGCGCGTGCCCCGACACCGTGGTGATCCTCGGCGCGAACCACACCGGCCGCGGGTACCGGGAGATGGCCGTGTTCGCCGGCGCCGGATTCCGTACGCCGCTCGGCACGGCCCGGATCGACACGGCCCTGGCGTCAGCCATCGTCCAGGCAGGGGAGGGAGCGGTGTTCGACAACGCGGCGCACGACGGGGAGCACTCCGTCGAAGTGCAGGTGCCGTTCGTGCAGCGCTCATGCCCGGCCGCCACCATCGTGCCGATCGTCGTGGGGGAGATCGGCTCCGAGGCGACGACGCGGTTTGGCCGTTCATTGGCGCACGTGCTCGCCGGCCGGCGCGTGGTCATCGTCGCCAGTTCCGACCTGTCGCACTATCCGCGGCAGGATACCGCGCGCGACATGGACCGGCGGACGCTGGCTGCGATCGCGAGCCTCGATCCCGCGCGGTTCACGGCGACCATCCGGCGCACCATGGCCGCGCCTCCTCCGAATGCCCTCACGTGCGCCTGTGGCGAAGGCGCCGTGCGCGCGGCGATGGAAGCGGCGCGCGGCCTCGGCGCCACGCGGGGCGCGGTGATCAGCTATGCGAATTCCGCAGACACGCTGGCGGGCCAGGCCGATCGCGTTGTGGGATACGGCGCCGTGGTGTTCGAGGGCGGGCCCGTCCCGACGATGAACGACGCCGGGCTGCCGGGACCGCCGCTCGCGGCCGACCCGGCCGGGCCCCTCGGCGTCAACGACAGGCGTGCGTTGCTGCGCCTGGCGCGCGAGACGATCACGCGCTTCCTGGCCACCGACACGCTGCCGCTCCCGCGAGGCGGCTCACCGCGTCTCGAACAGGCCAGTGGCGTCTTCGTCACGCTCAAGAAGCATGGTGAATTGCGTGGCTGCATCGGCCAATTGGAGCCGCAGGGCCCGCTCGAGCGGCAGACGGCCCTGATGGCTTATCAGGCCGCGTTCAGGGACGCGCGATTTCCACCGGTGCGTGAGGACGAGCTGCCCGGGATCGACATCGAGGTGTCCGTGCTGACGCCGATGCAGGCGATCCCCCGGCCGGCGTCGATTGTGCTCGGACGTGATGGCGTGGTGCTGCGGGTCGGCGATCGGTCGGCGGTGTTCCTGCCGGACGTCGCGGCCGAGCAGCGGTGGACCGTTGACCAGATGCTGGACAACCTGGCGCTCAAGGCCGGCCTGCCCACGAAGGCCTGGCGCGACAGCCAGGCCAGGCTCTTCGTGTTTCAGGCCGACGCCTTCAGCGAGTCGTCCGTCAGCGCGCCTCGCGGCGCGAGCCGATGATCACGCGGCGGCCGTCGTAGGTGGGCGTGACCGTGCCCTGCTTCTTCATGTACTCCGTGACCACGTCGAGACGCGCCCGCCCGGTGTCCTTCGATTCGATGACCTTCATGTACGCGCCGGCGAAATAGGAATTGGTGGAGCCGGTGTACGTCCTGGCGTCGTCGAGCGGCTGGCCGTTCACGGTGGCTTCGACGACCTTGCCGTCCACCATCCGGTACCGGATGCCCGACACGAACGGCGTGTTGCGGGCCAGGATGTCGCGGATCTGTTTGCCGGTCATCTGGAACGTCATCACCGTGTTGCCGAACGGATCCATCGTCACCATGTCAGCCTGCGTGACCGGGCCGGCCACGAGCGGGGCGCGGACGCCGCCGGTATTCTCGAACTCGATCTCGGTGCCCATGGCCGCCCGTACGGCGTCCGCCACCAGGTTGTAGGGCGCTTCGTCGTCGCCGCGCGTGCTGAAATCCGCCGTGGCCTGCGCCACCACCTGGCCGTACTTGGCGGCAATCGGCTGCCAGTACTTGTCCACGATGGCAGCCACGGTGGCGTCGGCAGGAATGCCGGCCCCCACCGGGATCAGCCGCTCGCGGTAGCGGTCCACCGACCACGCGCCGTTCTTGTCCTTGCGGAACAGCAGATCCAGCCGGCCCAGTTCGCCGCCCCACTGGAACGCCTGCACGATGACGGTGCCGTTGACCGAGTCCTCGCGCAGGTCGTCAGACCGCCACACGAACTCGCCGACCGGAAGGCGGGAGTGCGAGTGGGATCCGACGATCACGTCGATGCCGGGGACGTCCGCCGCCAGGCGGTTGTCCACGTTCTCGCCGCAGTGCGAAATCAGGATGACGATGTCCGCCTGGCTGCGCAGATCCTTGACCATCGTGCGCGCCGTGGCGATGGGGTCGAGGACGTCGATGCCATCCTTGCCCGCCGGATACGTGGCGGCTTCGGAGGTCATCAGGCCGAAGATGCCAATGCGCACGGCCCCGACCTTCTCGATCCTCATCGGGATCCCGACCGGCTGACGGGTCGCCCGATCGACCGTGTTCGACACGATGACGGGGAACGTGGCGAGCCCGATGAGCTTCTTGACCTGCGCCGCAGGATTGTTGAACTCGTGATTGCCCAGCGTGCCAAACGTGTACCCGGCCGCGTTCATGGCCGCCACGTCCGCCTCGCCGTGATACTCGGTCGAAAATGGTGTGCCGTCGGAGTAGTCGCCGCCATCGACCAGCCAGACCGGGATGTTCTTGGCCGCGAGTTCGGCCTTGATACGGGCGGCCAGCGTGGCCCGGCGGGCGATGCCGCCGATGTCCCGCTTCTCCGGCAACCGGGCGATGTCGGAGCCCTGAGCGACGATGCTGGGGTAGCTGAACGGCTGCAGGTGGCCGTGCGTGTCGTTGGTGTGCAGGATCGTCAGGCTGGCGGTCGTTTGCGCCAGGGCGAGCCCCGGCAGGCAGAAGGCGAGGACCAGTGCGGCAATGAGCGTTCGTCGGGTCACGGTAACTCCTCTTGCCGTCATTCTATACCGTGAGCGCTCGCGCGCCGGGCTTCGGCGCGCGCGGCCCCGGCGAGTCGCCAGTCGAAGGGGGTCGAATCTGTCCGTGTGCTACCGTGGTGGCGTCTGGAGGTCGAGATGCGGCATTGGCGCGTGGCGTTGGTGATGTGCGTGGCGGCTGGCAGTGCGGCGCTCGGGGGACAGGCGCCCGTGCCGACGCGAACCGTCCTGCTGCCGCTCGTCCCGCGCCCGGCGACGATCACGCGAGCCGAAGGCCTGCTCCAACTCGAGGCCTTGTCCGCGCGAAGGCTGCGAGAGTTCTGCTCGAATGACCGCCTCGGCGGCCAGCCGTGGGTCGCGGAGATGGGCAAGCCGATGACCACGGCCGGGCGGAACGTGATCAGCAAGACGCCGCCGTTGCGGATCAGCGTGCTCTCCGTCATGAAGGAGTACGGCGACGAGGGCTACAGGCTGGCCGTGTCGCCCGCCGGCATCGTCATCGAGTCGCGCATGCCGGCCGGAGCGTTCTACGGGGCGCAGACCCTGTGTCAGATGATCCCGGCCGAACGCGTGGGCGCCGCCGGCGTCGCGAGCAGCGCGCCAATCGTGCTGCCCGCGATGTCGATCGTGGACGCGCCGCGCTTCCGGTGGCGGGGCATGCACCTCGATGTCTCACGGCACTTCTTCACGAAGGACGAGATCAAGCAGTACATCGATCTTCTCGCGCGGTTCAAGCTGAACGTCTTCCACTGGCACTTGACCGACGACGGCGGCTGGCGCCTCGAGATCAAGAAGTACCCGAAGCTCACCGCGATCGGCGCGTGGCGCAGGGCGACGACCGAGTTGTGGAACACGCAGGCGCTCGACTTCCCGGGACCGGACACCGGCGCGCCGCTCTACGGGGGCTTCTACAGCCAGGACGACGTGCGCGAGATCGTCGCGTACGCGGCCAGCCGCAACGTGACGGTGGTTCCCGAGATCGAGTTGCCCGGCCACGCCATCCCGGCGCTGTTCGCGCAACCCGAACTGATGTGCGACCACGCGCCGCCGGTGCCGGGACGCGCGTACCGGAGCACGGTCATGTGTCCCGGCAAGGACTCGACCTTCGCCTTCATCGAGGCTGTCCTCGACGAAGTCGTGCAATTGTTTCCGTCGAACTACATCCACATCGGTGGCGACGACGTCGATCGCGCGTACTGGACCGCCTGCACGCATTGCCAGCAGCGGATGAAGGCCGAAGGCCTGTCCGACCCGGCGCAACTGCGGGGCTACACGATCAAGCGCGTCGCGGCCATGCTGACCGCCCGCGGCCGTACGCTCGTGGGCCGGGACGAGATCCTCGACGGCGGGATCGCACCGAGCGCGGTCGTGATGTCGTGGCGGGGGATGACCGCGGGCGTGGCCGCGGCCAGGGCGGGACACGCGGTCGTGATGAGCCCGGCGTCGCACTGCGACTTCGACCGCCCCTCGAGCGCCACGTCCACCGAGCAGGTGTACGGCTTCGATCCGGTTCCCCCCGGCTTGTCGGCGGACGAGGCGCACTTGGTGCTGGGCGGGCAGGGCAACGTGTGGACGGAGACGATCCCGGACTTCCCGACCGTCGAGAAGATGGCGCTGCCCCGGATGCTCGCGCTGGCCGAAGTGCTGTGGTCGCCGAAGACCGCCCGGTCGTTCGGCGAGTTCGAACGCCGCCTGCACGAGTGGTACCCGCGCTTCGACGTGCTGGGGGTGTCGTACGGCCGATCGAGCGATCGCTAGCGAGTTCCCAGCCGCACGGCCATGATCGTCGCGTCGTCGAGCGGTTCGGCGGCGCCGCGGAACGCCTTCAAGGTGGCCTCCACGTGCGCCAGGACCTCCTGGGCGGTCTGGCCCTCCTGCCCGCGGATGGCGTCCTGCAGCCGCTCGGCCCCGAATGCATCGCCCGATTCGTCCTCCACCTCGACCGCGCCGTCCGTGTAGAGGAAGAGCAGCGCGCTGTCCTCAATGTCCACGCGGCGTTCCGCGTAGCCCTGTCCCGGCATCATCCCGACCGGCATCCCCGTCGAGTTGAGCGCGTCGATGGCCCCGCCGGCATGCACGAGGAATTGCGGGTTGTGGCCCGCGTTGACATACCGCAGCACCTTCTCGTCCTGGTTGAAGATGCCGACGAACAGCGTGACGAAGACCTCGGACGGCGTGTTGGCGGCCAGATCGCGATCGACCGTGTCGACCAGCGCGGTCAGGTCCAGTTCGAGCGGCAGCTTCGCGCGCAGCGTGGCCTGGATGTTTGCCATGAGCAGGGCCGCGCCCACGCCCTTGCCCGACACGTCGCCCACCAGCAGGGCCAGTTCGCCGTTCGGCAGCACGAAGTAGTTGAAGAAGTCCCCGCCCACTTCGCGCGCGGGGACCGAGACCCCTGTCATCTCGCTCCAGCCGGCGCGCAGCGGTCCGTGGGGCAGCATGTCATTCTGGATCTGCCGGCACAGCTCGAGCTCCCGCCGCAGGCGCTCCTGCTCGACCAGCGATTTCTCGTGGGCGTCGAGATCCGACGCCATCCTGTTGAACGCCGACGCGAGCACGCCGACTTCGTCCGTCGAGGTGATCGCGACGCGTGCGCCCCGGTCCCCCCGTGTGAGCCGGCGCACGCCGTCCGTGAGCGCCGCCAGGTCCTTTGTCAGCCGGTTGGAGAGCGGAATGATGGCGATGGAGGCGACGGCGATGAGGAGCGTGCCGATCCCGAGGTTGATCAACGACGTCCGCCGCATGCCGCGCAGCGAATCCCCGACCGGGCGGGCGATGCCGAAGACGATGCCGGACTGGTCGCGGCGCATCACGACGAGGTAATCGCCGATCGTCCGCGTGACCGGCGAGGCATCCTTGGCGAGGACGCCTGGGTCCAGCTTCATCGCGGCCAGCGTCCGTGTGGCCTCCTCGCCGATGGTGTCGACCTGTCCGTCCGCATCGACGACGAACGGCAGTTCGCCGCGATCCCGCCGGGCCAGCGAGAGTACCGTTTCGATCAGGCGTTTGCGGCTCACCGTGGCCGTTGCGTGTCCGACGACCTCGGTGCCCCGGTGCAGTTCGAATTGGAGCGCCTCGCCGGCGGCCAGCGCCGTCAGATGCGTCTCCCGCTGGGCGGCGTATGCCTCGGTCTGCGCGGCCACCGCCGCGGCGTCGGAGCGCGGGCTGGCGCCCGCAGGGGCGCCGCCGCGTTGAGGCGTCCGTTCCGCCTGGCGCTGGATGGCCCGCTGCCACGCCACCACTTCCTCCGCCGTCAGCGCGGTCAGTGATTCGGCTGACGCGCCGGATTCACGCACCCGCTTCAGGTCGAGCGTGAACGGGGGCAGTCCTTGAATCGGCGCCGGACCTCCGCGTCCCCCATCCGGTCCTCGGCCAACGCCTGGCCCGCGGCGGTCTCCTGGCGCCGGCGGGGGCGGAGGCAGGCGCCCGTTCGCCCCCGCCTGCGGGCCCCGAGACCCCGCCCGAGACCCCGCCCGAGACCCCGCCCGGGGCGCAACCGGCGGGAGCGGCATCGTCGCGGCGGAGTCCAGAGCGGGAACCGACCGGGCCGATGGTACGATCTCGAGCCGTTCCACCATCGGCGCGGCTTCGGCCAGCAACGCGACCGCCTCGGACCGAAGGCGGGACGCCAGCGCGTCGCTCAGCCCGACGCCGGTGGAGGGCTCGGCGCCGAATTCGAGGGCGCCCCGCAGGCGCCACAGCCGGTCCACGCGGTCGCCGATGTCGGTGACCACGGAGCCGACGCGGTTCCGCATCTCGAGCGCCATCCGATCCGCCTGGGCGGCCTCGGCGCGCTTCAGCGCCGACGCCGACGCGTAATAGTTGTACGTGGTGACGGCGGCCAACGGTACGACCGAGATCACAAAGAACGCCGCGGCGAGTCGGGTGCGCAGTTTCATCGGCCTGGACCTGTAGAATATGACGGCGCCGGCGGGGCCGTGGCTGGCCCCATCATACGCAACGGGTGTGGCATTTCATGCAACTGATTGTGACAATTCTCGCCGACGACATCCTGCCGATCTTCCTGATCGCGCTCGTGGGGTTCATCCTCGCGCGCACACTCGCGCTCGACGTCCGGATGCTGTCGAGGGTCACGTTCAACGCGCTGGCGCCATGCCTCGTCTTCAACCTGATCGTGACCAGCCGCCTGGGCGCCGGTGAACTCGGGCGCATCATCCTGTTCACGGTGCTGCTGGTGACGGCGCTCGGCGTCGTGGCCCGGGTTGCCGCGATCCCGTTCCGCCTGTCGCGCCCCGATCTCGCGGCGTTCCTGATCGTCGTGATGTTCTCGAATGCCGGCAACTACGGCCTGTCCGTGGTCCTCTTCGCGTTCGGGCAGGACGTGCTGGCACGGGCGGTGGTCTACTTCGTGACCAGCGCGCTGATGATGTATTCGCTCGGCGTGGTGATCGCGTCGAGCGGCCGGCGCAGCGTGGGCGAGGCCGCGCGCGGGCTGCTGAAGGTCCCGACGATGTGGGCGCTCGTCGCAGCGGTGGTGGTGCTGTACACGGGGGTCACCGTGCCGGTCGGGCTGTCGCGGCCCGTCGAACTGCTCGGCAGCGCGGCGATTCCTGCCATGCTGCTGGTGCTGGGCATGCAGCTCGAGCGGGGGGCGTGGCCGGACCGGCCCGGCGTCGTGGTGATGGCGTCCGTGCTGGCGCTGATCGTGGCGCCGCTCCTCGGCTTCCTGCTCGTGCATGTCCTGGGTCTCACCGGCGCGGCGCGGCAGGCGGTGATCGTCGAATCGGCGATGCCGAGCGCCGTGATTACGACGATCCTTGCGCTCGAATTCGACGTCGCGCCGTCGTTCGTGACGGCCGTGGTCGTGGTCACCACGGTGGCGAGCCCGGTGACAGTGGCGGTGCTGATTGCGTTGTTGCAGTCCGGCTACTAGCGGGACGTCGGCGCAAAGACAGAACGATCGTTCGGCAAGCTTAGGCTGACAACGCCCGGCGTCGTTCGGTATAGTGGCCGGGATACTGTCGCGTAGGCTCGCGACAGCTTCTGCCACAAGAATACAGTGTGGATCCTCGTCTGCCCGAGGTGCAGGCGTGGATGGCGCCGCGCGGCGCCCGGGAGTGTTGTTGTTCGATGAGGAGGTTTTGCAATGGCGTCCCGCGCACTCGCCGTCCTGACGGTTCTCCTGATGGCGTCGGTTCCCGCGTTTGCTCAGCAGTCGTCCCCAGCAGCACAGGGCCAGACGCCCGCGGTTGAGCCGGGACAGCAGGCACAGACCCCGCCTCCGGCCGCCAAGCCCGCGGCCCAGGCCCCCAAGCCCGCGGCCCAGACCCCCAAGCCCGCCGAGAAACCGGCCGAGCCGCAGAAGGAAAAGCCGAAGGACGACCAGACGCCGAAGTTTGAAGAAGCGGTCGTCGTGACCGCCTCGAAGGTCGAGCAGCAGCTCGTCAACGCGCCGGCGACGGTCAGCGTGATCAACGCCCAGACGCTGGCGAGCAAGTCCGGCAACGACTACGCGGGCCTGTTCCGCGCCGTGGCCGGCGTCAACGTGTCGCAGACCTCCGCGCGCGACCTCAACATCACCAGCCGCGGCTCCACGAGCACGCTGTCCACCTCACAGCTCGCGCTGATCGACGGCCGCAGCGTCTACCTCGACTTCTTCGGGTTCGTCGGCTGGGACTTCCTGCCGCTGAACTTCAACGAAGTGAAGCAGATTGAAGTTGTCCGCGGGCCGGCCTCGGCCGTGTGGGGCGCCAACGCCATGAGCGGCGTCGTCAACATCATCACGAAGTCGCCGCGCGAGATGCAGGGCACGACGATCACGTTTGGCGCGGGCATGTTCGACCGCACGTTCGACGGCCAGGCGGCGGACCCCGGCAAGGGCGGGTCGATGTACACGAGCATCTCTCACGCCAGCGTCGTGAACGACAAGGTGTCGTACAAGGTGTCGTTCGGCTACGTCTCGCAGGACGCGTTCGCGCGGCCCGAGGGAACCGTGCCCGGCAGCGCCACGGCGACCAATCCCGGCGGGACCACCTACCCGTCCTTCACGAATACGGGCACGTCGCAGCCGAAGGCGGACGCGCGGGTGGACTACGAGATGGACAACGGGAAGCGGATGACGTTCAGCGGCGGCTACGCCGGCACGAGCGGCATCATCCACACGGGCATCGGGCCGTTCCGCATCGAGAAGGGCACGGGCAACGGCTACGGCCGGTGGGACTACAGCAGCGGCGGGATGAAGATCCAGTTCTTCACGAACATTCTCGACGGCACGGCGCCGGCGCTGATGTCCGTGGATCCGGCCGGCAATCCCATCACGTTCACGTTCAAGACGCAGACGTACGACTTCTCGTTCTCCGACATCAAGGCGGCCGGCACGCACCACGTGTTCAGCTACGGCGCCAACGTCCGCTACAACCACTTCGATTTGTCGATTGCCCCTGGCGGAAACGCGCGGAATGAGCAGGGCATCTACATCCAGGACGAGATGTTCCTGAGCAAGAACTTCCGCTGGCTGGTGGGCGGGCGCCTGGATCACTTCGACGTGCTGTCGAACCCCGTGTTCTCGCCGCGCACCACGTTCATGATCAAGCCGTCCGAGCAGCAGACGTTCCGCATCTCGTACAACGAGGCGTACCGCGCGCCGTCCCTCACGAACACGTACCTGGAAGTCACGACGCTGTCGCCGACGGTGACGCTCATCGCGCCCACCTCGACCACGCCGGGCCGGACGTTCAACTTTCCGATGGTTTCCGAGGGCAACCCGAACCTGAAAGAGACGCAGTTGAAGGCGTTCGAGATTGGCTACACGGGGACGATCAACAACCGCGTGCAGGTGTCCTTCGCTTGGTACATGAACAAGATGAAGGACGACATGTACTTCAGCCCGGACGCGTACTACAGCGCCGCGGCCCCGCCGCCGGGCTGGCCGCTGCCGCCGTCCTACGTGCCGGTCAACACGCTGCCGTCGCACTACACCTACCTGAACAAGGGCGTCCTGGACACCAAGGGCGTTGAAATGGGCCTCGACGCGGCAGTGGCGCCGGGCGTGACCATGTTCGCCAACTACTCGTGGCAGGGCCTGCCGAGCCCGTCGGGCACGGACACGCTTGGCCGGCCGTTCACGATGGCGGACGTCAACCAGCCGCCGACGAACCGGTTCAACGCCGGCGTCAATTTCAGCAAGAGCCGGTACCTGGGCGACCTCAACCTGAGCTACCAGGACAAGGCGTACTGGAAGGACGTGCTCAATCCGCTCTACATCGGCTGGACCGATGCGTTTACCACCGTGAATTGCAGCTTCGGCGTGAAGTGGGCCGGTGGCAAAGTGCTGACAACGCTGAAGGTGAACGACCTGTTCAACCAGAAGATCATGCAGCACATCTTCGGCGACGTGATCAAGCGGGCGGTGGTTGGTGAGGTGCGGATCGGTCTTTAGGTCGCCCCGATCATGGGGCGGCGGCCTACCCCGGGCCGCGACCAGGTTCACGCCTGATCGCGGCCCGTTGACTTGTACCCGGTGTCGCCGCGGTGCCCACGCCGGCGTCGATGTGTCCCGGCCCGGCCCGACGTCGCTCTTCGAGCCTCGTCGGGGTCTCGCCGGGGTGCGTGGCGCGAAGGCGGAAGGATCCGCGGCGCCCGCGGATCGACCTTTGGGGACCCGTCCAGATCTCTGACCGTGTCGGTCGGCGTTTCCCCGCGCGACATTCACAGGGCGACGGAGTTCCGTCAGTCGCCGCGGGGCGCGCGCTATTCCGCGATTGTGGCCGGAAAACCGCGCCGTACACCCGGTCGCCATTCCCGGCAGAGCCGTGGGTGGGGCCGGCTTCGAGTTGGATCGGCACTTGCACACATCCGGTCTATCGCGGCTGGATCTACGGACTTCCGTCATGTGTGCCGACGGTACGCGTGGCCAGCCGCCGTGCACGGGTTGTCGGCCTCGCCCTGCCGGAGGATCTGATGGATCAACGCCCTAGCGACTACCGCCACCTCGTCAGGATGGCGGGCCTGTTCGTCGTCGGTATCACGCTGTTTCTCATTCTACGTTCGGTGTTCGTGCCGAAGAACTTCGGCCTGTACGGTCACTACAACCCGGGTGCCCTTCAGGCGAACATGGATCGGCCCATCAGGTTCGCCGGCCAGGACACGTGCGTGATGTGTCATACCGAGCAGGCGGAAATCCGCGCCAAGGGCCGTCACGCCAAGGTGTCGTGCGAAAGCTGCCACGGCGCGCTGGCGTCGCACGCGCAGGCGCAGGCGGACGGCAAGGCTTCGGACAAGCCGCAGAAGCCGGACCCCCGCAAGACCTGCGTCCGGTGCCATACCAAGAGCATTTCGAAGCCGAAGACCTTCCCGCAGGTGGACCCCGCCGAGCACGCCCCCGAGGGCGCGTGCACGGCGTGCCACGTCCAGCCGCACAGCCCGAAGATCTGACGAGGCCAGCGATGAATCAGGATCGACGAGAGTTCCTCGGCAAGAGCACGAAATTCCTCCTTCTCACTGCGTCGGCGGCGCTGGCCTGGGAGCACGTCCTGGCCGGCACGCCCGAGAACGCCCCCAACTACAACGTCAAGGGGCACTGGTGGGGGATGGCGATCGACATCGAGAAGTGCATCGGCTGCGGCACGTGTGTCCGAGCGTGCAAGACCGAGAACGACGTCCCGATGGAAGACCACTACTTCCGCACCTGGGTGGAGCGGTACGTGGTTGACCCGGCCGACCTCGATCATCCCCGTGTCGAATCGCCCAACGGGGGGTACGACGGGTTCCACGAACTCGAGATCAAGAACCCGGATCTCAAGATGTTCTTCGTGCCGAAGTTGTGCAATCACTGCGAGCACTCGCCGTGCGTGCAGGTGTGCCCGGTGGGCGCGACGTTCGAGAGCCCGGACGGCGTGGTGCTGGTGGACAGGACGTACTGCCTCGGCTGCCGGTATTGCGTGCAGGCGTGTCCGTACGGCTGCCGCTTCATCGATCCGCGCGTCGAGACGGTGGACAAGTGCTCGCTGTGCTACCACCGCATCACCAAGGGCCTGACGACGGCGTGCTGCGAGACGTGCCCGACGGGCGCGCGGACGCTGGCGGACCTGAAGGATCCGAAGGACCCGATTCACGCGTTCCTGCGCGACCACAAGGTGAACGTGCTGAAGCCGCAGATGGCGACGGGCTCGAAGATGTACTACAACGGCCTCGACGGCTCGGTTCGGTAAGGAGCAGAGACCACCATGACCCCGTTTGACGGTTTCATCTATCCCAACGAACTCGAGCTGCAGTGGAGCGTGCTGATCGTCCTCTACCCGTTCATCACGGGGTTGGTGGCCGGCGCGTTCATCCTCGCGTCCCTCGAGCGCGTGTTCAATGTGGAGGCGGTCAAGCCCACGTACCGGCTGGCGCTGATCACCGCGCTGGCCTTCCTGATCGTGGCGCCGCTGCCGCTCCAACTGCACCTCGGCCATCCCGAGCGCTCGCTCGAGATGTACCTGACGCCGCACACGACGTCGGCCATGGCGATGTTCGGCTTCGTGTACCTCTGGTACCTGATGGCCGTCCTCGTCCTCGAGATCTGGCTCGACTACCGCGGCTACATCGTGCAGCAGTGGAAGTCGAGCACCGGGTACCTGAAGCACGTGTACGGCGCGATGGCGCTCTGGACCGACAATATCAGCGAGTCGTCGCTCAAGCTCGACGACCGCATCGGGAAGACGCTGACCGTCATCGGGATCCCGTCGGCGTTCCTGCTGCACGGCTACGTCGGCTTCATCTTCGGGTCCATCAAGGCGAACCCCTGGTGGTCCAGCCCGCTGATGCCAATCGTCTTCATCTTCTCGGCCATCACGTCCGGCATCGCGGCCATCCTGGTGCTCTACTTCGTGACCTGCTGGTACCGCAAAGTCGTGGTCGACATGCGGTGCGTGGACACGATTGCCAAGTACCTGTTCTACGCGTTCGTCGTCGACTTCACGCTCGAGATGGTCGACCTGATCCAGCGGGTCTACGAGGCCGACGAGTCGTTCCGCGCGCTCGATTTCATGGTCCACACCAAGCTGTTCGTGTCGCAGATCGTCGTCCAGATCCTCCTCGGCACGGTGTTGCCGATCGTCATGCTGGGCCTGACGCAGCTGGTCCGTTTCAAGGACGCCGCGCGCCGCGCGATGTACGTGGCAGCCGGGTTGCTGACCCTGATCGGCATCTTCGCCATGCGCTGGAACGTCGTCATCGGCGGCCAGCTGTTCTCGAAGAGCTTCCTCGGGTACACGTCGTACAAGATGGAGTTTGCGACGCGCGAAGGCCTGCTGCCCGCCATTCTCCTGATGATTCTGCCGTTCGGCATCCTCTGGGTGCTGATCAAGCTGCTCCCGCCATGGGGGCACGGAGAGACCAAGCAGCACGTGCATTAGAGCGGGATGCCTCCAGGAGGAGCTGTGGACGACGATCGGCTCATCCGCCTGCAAGCGACTGTCGACGACCTGCGGTCCACCGTGCGCGCCCTCGAGCGGCGCGTGCAGACGCTCGAAGGGACGGCCGGTGATGCGGCGGAATCCGTCCCCGAAGCCGCCACGCCCGAACCCCTGAGTGCCCCGCCGGCGCAGAAGTCCTGGCGCGATCCGCTCTTTATCTCGTCTCTGGTCGGCGGCGTCCTGCTGATCCTCGCAGGCGGCTTCTTGCTTCGTGCCATGACCGATAGAGGCACCCTGACCCCGCTGGTGGGCGTGTCGCTCGGCTTCGCGTACGGCCTCGTCTGGCTCGTGGCGACCGACCTGAAGGGAAGCCAGGGCAAGGTGCCCAGAGCCGTCTTCCACGCCATCGCGGCAGCCATGGTCGCGTTTCCACTGCTCACGGAGGCCACGACCAGGTTCCACGTCCTGACTGGCGAGCAAAGCGCCGGGGCGATCACCGTGCTGACGGCCGGGATGCTGTTCGTCGCCTGGCACCGCCGGTTGCACGCCGTGGCGTGGGTGACCGTGCTCATCGCCATGCCAACAGCCGTGTTCCTGTTTGCGCAGACGGGCGTGGTCGCGCCGTTCGCCTTGTACCTGATCGCGCTCGGTATCGCGACCCTCTGGATGGGCTACGCACTGGACTGGCTCGCCTTGCGCTGGCCCGTTGCGCTGGTGGCCGACTTGGTTGTACTCGGTGTGACCACGCGCGCGCTGGCGCCGTCGCATCCCGAATCGCCGGACGTCGCCATCTTCGTACAACTCGCGTTGCTGACCGCGTACGTCGTCAGCATCGCTATCCGCACCCTCGTCCGCGGGCGCAACGTGATCCCGTTCGAGGTGGTGCAGACGATGGCGGCACTCGTGGTCGGCTTTGGCGGCGCGGTGGCCGTGACGCGTGCGACGGGCGCGCTGCCGACGATGCTGGGACTGTCGAGCCTGCTGTTCGGCGCGGCCTGCTACGGCGTGGCGTTCACCTTCATCGACCGCAGCGAGGACCGGGGCCGGAACGTCTACTTCTACACGACGCTGGCGGTGGTGCTCGTGCTGGTCGGGTTTGGCCTGGTGCTGCCCGGGCTCTGGCTGGGACTGGTCTACGCGGCGCTGGCCGTCGTCTCGGGCATGTTGTGGACCCGGGTGGGGCGCCTCTTCACGCTCATTCACGCCGCGGCGTACATCCTGGCCGCCGCCGTGGTGTCCGACGCGTTGGCCTACGGCGTATGGGCGCTGGCGGCAGGCGGCGTGACCGCGTGGGAGCTGCCTGGAGGGACGGCCCTCCTCGTGCTGGTGGCCGCTTCGGCGACCGTCGCGATGGCCACGGTCGTGCCGGCGTCCGAGACCAGCAACTGGGCCAGCGCGCCGCGGTTCGTCGTCGTCCTGGTCTTCGTGCTGGCGGCGGGCGGCACCATTGTGGGCTACGCGGCCCTGCTCGTGGGCATCCTGCCGACCCGACCGGTGGATGTGGGCATCCTGGCGACGCTGCGGACCGTGATTCTCTCGCTGGCCACCCTCGGCCTCGCGTGGCTGGGGCGCCAGCCCCGGTTCCGCGAATGGGGCTGGCTCGTCTATCCGCTCCTGGTGGGGATTGGCGTGAAGATGGTGGCGCAGGACTTCCTGAACTCGCGCCCCGTCACCCTCTTCATCGCGCTGGCGCTCTACGGCACCGCGCTGATCGTGGCGCCGCGCCTGCGCCGCGGCGCCGCGATGCCCGGCGCTCAGTTGAATCGATGACACGCCGGGAATGTAGCGCGCGGGCTTCAGCCCGCGTGCCCGGGGCGAAGACACTCAACACAAGTGAGCCCCGGGATCATTACCCGAGCGTGAGCGCGGTTCGCGCCCACTCCGGATTCTCGAGCATCGCCCGCCCGATGCCGATGACGTCGGCCTGCCCGGACGTGACGATGCGATTCGCGTGGTCCGGATCGGCGATGCCGCCAGCCACCATCACGGGCACCCGCACCATCCGCTTCATGGCTTCCGCATACGCCACGAAGTAGCCCGGGCCTCGTCCGGGGTCGTCGGACCCCGCCATGCCGCCGGAAATGTCGATGAGGGCCGCCCCGGCGTCAGCCAGCCGCGCGGCCATGCGGACTGCGGCGTCGAGTTGCAGCCCGCCCGGCAACTCGTCGTGGGCCCCCAGGCGCACGAACACGGGGTATGGCAGGCCGACGCGCGCTCGTACGGCTGCCAGAACGTCGAGCGGAGCTCGCCCGCGCCTGTTCTCGTCTCCGCCCCAGTCGTCCTCGCGGACGTTGGTGAGGGGCGAAAGGAACTGCGACAGCAGAAAGCCGTGAGCGGCGTGGATCTCGACGGCATCGAAGCCCGCCTGCTGTGCGCGCGAAGCTGCGTCGGCGAAGGCCCACGCCATCTCGGCGATCTGCGCTGGCGATGCCGCCTCTGGCACCTCACCCTTCGGGTCGCGCGGGCTGACAATGGCCGATGGCGCGAGCGGCCGCAGGCCGCCCGTGATGCGCGAACCCGTGCGCGAACCCGCATGAGAGATCTGGAGGCAGGCGACGGAGCCTTCGGCCCGGATGGCCGATGCGAGGCGCGTCAGGCCTGGGAGGCAGGCATCCGCGTGGACGCCGAGTTGCGTGCCGCTGTGGCGGCCCCGGGGATGCACGAACGCGTGCTCGACGATCACCAGGCCGCACCCGGCCGCGGCGCGGACCCGGTGGTACTCGACGTTGGCGTCGGTGACGCAGCCGTCGGGCGACGCCTTGCCGGACCACATCGGGGGCATGGCGATGCGGTTGCGCAGCGTCAGCCCGGCGAACGAGAGAGGCGAGGTCAGTGTGGTCATCGATGCACGCCTGCTGGCACGGAGGTCGGGTCGGACTGTATTTCAGGGCCGTTGATCAAGTCGTACCCATGGCCGTTCCACCGGCGGACCGGGTACAAGTCACCATCATCTCGAAACCGAGTTGCAGCGGTCACACGGTGCACCGCTTCCATCTGCCTCTGCAGCGTTCGGAAGCCGCTTCCCAACTCGGCTTTGATCACGCGGAGGTTGCGATCGAGCGTGTAGTACGCAATCGCGTGCGGGATCCCGGGATCCGGCGCTCTTCCGACGATCACCTCCACGGTGAGGTGCTCCTGGTCGGATCGGACAATCCTGTGGACCTCGGCGATGTCGTCCATCTCGCGCTGGAGCCGTGACGCCGGGAACACGAGAAAGGCAGTGGGCGTGCCTGGGGGGCAGCCTGTGCACACGTACTTGGGCACGACGGCTGGCGCCGAACCAGTGACCTCGCCGGAGAAGACAGCCACGCCTGCTCCTCCGGTCTCGTTGTTGTTGCTCCCCACGAACGTCTGCTGGCGCCCCCCTATTTCGAAGCGGGCGAACGCGCCGATGAACCCATTGCTCCAGTATTCGCTCCGGACCTGTCCAGCCGCGTCAAGTCGCTCGATCACGGAGGGGAAGTTCTCGGTGTGATGTCCGGCCACCCACACCGTTGGGAGTTTTCCAGCTTCGGCGTTCACGAACACGGCATTGAATCGAATAGGAGGACAGCGATCCGTGCCGAACTGGACCGGTCGATCTGCGACGTGCGTGAACCTCTCGCGGCCGTCATGCTCGAAGCCATAGACGCGGGCGTCCCCTAGGTCATTTCTCGCGAGGATGACCTCTTTGTGGCCGTCGCCGTCGAGGTCAACGATGGCCGCGGCCGTGCTCAACGTCAGACCTTCGACCGGCTGACCAGGAGATCCAAACTCCCGCAATGGCACGCTGAACGGCCGCCGCCACAGCACACGGCGATTCGCGTCGCGCACGACCAGATCGCCTCCGACCGATTCGACCGTAGCGGGCTCGCTGGCTGAGACAAGCGGTGCGGCGGGTGTGTCGGCGGGCGTCGACCGCCAGAGCCACGCCCAGGCGCTGATCGCGAGCAGCAGAACTGCGGTTCCGGCCCACAGCCTGCGTCGCGCCTGGACGGACGACCGCGTGTAAATCGCGGCGGCAGGGTCAGCCGTCGGTTCGCTCGTCCGGGCGTCTCCGCGGTCGTCCGAGCGGGCTTCCGCGTCCGCTGGTTTCTCGGCGAGGCCGACTCGCGACTGGCGGAGAACCCAGGCGTCCAGCTCCTCCCGGTAGGCGAACACGACTTCGGCGCCGCCGGTGTCCAGGCGGCGTACGGGAAGACCGAGTTCCCGCTCCCACCGCTGGACGGTCCGAACCCCTCGGCCCACGTGGGTCGCGATTTCCTTCCAGCCGTCGATTCGGCCTATGTGGGAGCCGTTGGCAGGTGGAGTCGGTGAAGCCATGCGCACAGTGCCCTCTGGGAGCGCCTGATTATAGCCCGGCTCGCGGCGCGAGACTGTCACCCAGGGGCCCCGAATCCGCGCGCCGCACCCGGGACGGGCAAGGCATCGGGCGTCCGGAACTGGCCGATGGCGCACGATGGCGCACTATGGCGGACCATTTCGCTTGAGGGTCAGACGCCCGGCTGCGAGTATGCCGGACACCACGACGGGTGTGCGGCGGTCTCGCGCCTGAACCGGCGGACGCCGGCGCACCGGGCATTGGCAAACGGTTCACACGGGAGGGTTTCGCATGAGGCATCGATGTATCTGGAGAATTGCGCTCTGCTTCGTCTTCCTAATTGGCGTCACGAGCCACTCGGCGGCTCAAACCCTGAACTGGCGAGGGACATGGGACGCATGGGCGGCCTACAACCTCAATGACGTCGTGTGGTACGACGGCTCGTCGTTCGTGGTGGTCGCCCCCGGTGGGACGTCTTCGGGGGGAAGCGCTGATGCCAACCCGGCGGGCAACGTCTACATGTGCGAGACCTTCCCGGGACAGTACGTCAGGTACTGGGACAAGGTTGCGACGGGTTTCGTCTGGCACGGCTCGTGGGACGCGAACTTCAAGTACCACCCGAACGATGTGGTCACGTACAACGGTTCGATGTACGTGGCGAATGGAGGGACGTGGGCCGCGGGTTACGCCGAACGGAATCCCGACGCGGATGTGACTTTTGGACTGCGGAACTGGTCCAGACTGGCGGCGGGATTCACTTGGAAGGGATCTTTCGACGCGAACATTGCATACGGCACCAACGATGTCGTGTCGGTGAACGGATCGTCGTATGTCGCCCTGCGCCCAGTTGGAGGCACGGGATTCTCCAATCCTCCGTACGAACCGCAGAACTGGGCCCTCCTGGCGTCGGCCGGCGCGAAAGGTGACCAAGGTGAGCGAGGAATTCAGGGACAGCCTGGTGAGCCAGGGCAGCAGGGGCCGCCGGGAGCGGCTGGGCAGGCGGGCCCGCCCGGACCCGCCGGGCCCAAAGGGCTGAACTGGCGGGGCGGCTGGAACAGTACCACCCACTACGCTCTCAATGACGTGGTTTGGTACAGCGGGTCGTCGTATATCGTGACGGAGCCGCTGGGAATCGACGGGGGAGGCAACGATGCCGATAACAACCCTTCCGCCCAGACGTTCTGGGCCAGTCCAAGTTGGGCGAAGGTCGCGATTGGCTTCAACTGGAAGGGCCCGTTCAACCCATACGTCGCCCATGAACCCAACGACGTCGTCTCACTGAACGGATCAACGTACCTGGCGCTGAGGCCAACCAACGGGAGCGGTTTCTCGAACCCCGTGTACGAGACGTGGAACTGGGCCCTCCTGGCGTCGGCCGGCGCAACTGGGCCACAGGGTCTCCAGGGCGCTTCGGGAGCACCAGGCCAGCAGGGGGTTCCCGGCGCGCAGGGAGCGCAGGGATTGCGTGGCCTCACAGGGTCAGCGGGACCCGCCGGTTCACAGGGCCCGAAGGGCGACACGGGCCTGCAGGGCGAAACCGGTTTGCAGGGCCCGAAGGGCGACATCGGTCCGGCTGGGCTGATGGGACCTGCCGGTCCAGCAGGGCCGCAGGGAGGTCCGGGTGTCCCAGGGTTACCCGGCATGCCCGGAGTTCCCGGTGCAACTGGGCCGCAGGGACCAATCGGGTTGGGACTGTCTTTCGAGATTCAGCGGGTGTCGACGGACCGCGTGCTGGTTCTGCCCGAAGGCAACCGGAGCCTGATCTGCCTTGTCACGACAGCGCCGGACACGGTTCGGCTGACGCTGCCCCCGGCGTCGTCGGCGATCTCACGATTCGTCACGATCACTCGCGTCGATAACGGCAAGAAGGTCCTCGTCGAGCCCCAGCGCGACGAAACCCTCGACGGCGCGCGGGTGCCGATCGTCATGGACGGTAAGTTCGATTCGATCACGCTGGTGACCGACGGAGTTGAGTGGGTCGCGCTGTTCAGGCAGAAGTAGGCTTGCTGACCCACGTGGCGCGAGGGGCGGCCGCGAAGCCGCCCCCGCGCCCCGCGCCCTTACTTCTTTGGATACGCCGGCACCGGAGGGAAGGTGAAAGGCTTCTCCTTGATTTGCTTCTGCAGGATCTCGATGGCCTTTTCGAGCTGCAGATCGCGGCCGGCCGACGCCGATGTCGGGTCGTTGTCGAGCAGGATATCGGGATCGACGCCGTGGCCTTCGACCAGCCACTGGCTCTTCTCGTTGTAGAAGGCGTTGTTGGACTGTTCCACCGTCCCGTTGTCGATCGTGAGCTGGCGGTTCAGGATCCCTACCAAGCCGCCCCACGACGGGACGCCGATGACGGTGCCCAGCTTGCGCGCCTTGAAGTGTTCGAGGAACGCCTCGCCGTCGGAGCCGTTGTACTCGTTGGTCAGGACGGCGATCGGACCGGTGGTGACCGAACCCGGGTAGCGGAACGGCACCATGTTGCGGAGGACGTTGTGCGCCGTCATCTTCCGCTCGAGCTTGTCGATGATGAAGTACTCCGTCCAGCCGCCGCCGTTGCCGCGCACGTCGATGACGATCCCCTTACGGTCGCGGAACGCGCGCCAGTACTTGTCGAACTGGCCCGTGTTCGAGGAACTCATCGCCGTGATGTGCATGTAGCCGAGGTCGCCGTTGGAGGCCTTCTCGACCGCCTTGATGTTGTCGGCAATCCAGCGCTCGTAGCGCAGCGACGACTCGCTGCGGACGGGCTCGAGCTCGTACGTCTTCGCCGCGGCGGCCGCCGGCGAACTGCCGACCGTGACCTTCACCTTCTGGCCGCGGGTGACCTGCAGGAAGCGGTACGGGTTCACGTTCTTGAGGTCGTGCCCATCGACGGCGATCAGGAAGTCGCCTTCCTTGATGTCGAAGTCCGGTCGCACGAGCGGGCCGGCGACGTCCCGGTTGTAGGCCGTCGGACCCAGGATGCGCGCCAGTGTCGGGTAGCCGCTGGCATCCGGCTTGAGGTCGGCGCCGAGCCACCCTGTGTAGACCGGGTTCGGCGGCATCTGGACCGGGCTCATGTCGCCGCCGCCGACGTAGGTGTGCGAGACGTTGAGTTCCCCGACCAGCTGCGAGAGCAGCCAGTTCAGGTCGGCGCGCGTGTTCAGGGAGGGCAGCAGCGTCCGGAACTTGTCGCCGACAGCCTTCCAGTCGCGGCCGTGCATGTTCTCGTCGTAGAAGAAGTCCTTGTACCAGCGCCAGGTGTCGTTGAAGATCTGCGTCCACTCGGCCACCGGGCTGACGCGGTACGTCATCTGGTCCAGATTGAGGCGCGTGCCGGCGGCCTTCGAGGTGACGGCCTTGTCGACGGCGATCACGGTGAAGATCCCGTCCTTCCGGGCGATCAACTGCTCCTGGTTGGACGACACCCGCCAGTCGCTGATGGTGCTCTCGTGCTCCAGGTGCTTGCCGGTGGCCATGTCGAACGCGTGCGGCGTCCACTTGTCCTCACCGGGCGCCTTGAAGACTTGTTCGTATTCGTCCTCGCCGAAGCTGTCGGTGGCCACCCACATCACGCTGTTCCTGCCGGCCTTCAGGTAGAAGTAGTTGCCGGACTTCACCGGCAGCTTGAAGACTCGAGAGTCGATTCCGGCCAGATCGATCCGGAAGGGCTGCGGGTCGGCCTTCTTGTCCGGCGGGGCCGCCTTCTCGAAGGGCGGCCGCTGTCCGGCCTTGAGCTGCACCACCATCACCTCCACCGGGTTGGCGATGACGTGGTTGTCTTCAAAGATGTCCATCCGCACCGTGAAGTCGCGGTACGACAGGAAGTAGAGGTACTCGCCGTTCGCGTCGAACACCGGATTCAGGCTGTCGTAGAAGCCGTCGGTGACCGGGAAGCTCTTGTTCTGCTCGATGCTGTAGAGGAAGACCTTGTTGTTCCGATTGAACTGCACGAACGAGTACGCCACCCACTTGCCGTCCGGCGACCACGAGTAGTCGCTCACTTCCCAGAAGAACTCGTCGTTCTTCATCTGGTGCGACGAGGCGAACGTGGTCAGCTTCTTCGTGGCGACGTCCAGGATGAACAGCGAGAAATCCTTGTTGCCGAACAGGATCTTCGAGCCATCGGGCGACCACTCGAGGTGGTAGGCCGTCCGGTCCAGCTCCGTGGTGAGCTGCTCCCACGCGCCGCCACCGGCCACGTCGGAAGCATAAATCTGGTACGTCCCGCCCTTGTCGGAATAGAACGCGACGCGCTTGCCGTCGGGGGACAGGGTCGGGAAGCGTTCGCGCGAGCCCGGCGTGTTCGTCAGGTTGCGCGGCGGCCGGCTGTCGTCGGCGGCGATGGCGTAGATGTCCCCGCGCGCCTCGACGACGACCGTCGTGCCGTCGTTCGAGACCGTCATCGACTGGATGAAGTCGCGTGGATTCACGGTGCGGTCGGCAACCGCCCACCGGTCACTGGGCATGTCGACGGCCACGGTGGCGGCCTTGTTGGTGGCCGGGTCGAGCGTGTAGAGCTGGCCGGCGCGGACAAACGCAATCAGCTTGCCGTCGCTGCTCGGCTGCTGCACGTCGAAGTCGGGGAAGTCGGTAATCTGCTCGACCTTCTTCGAGGCGGTATCGTACGTGAAGAAGTTCGCAATGCCGCTCTTGGCCCGGTCGGACACGAAGTAGACTTTCGACCCGATCCACATCGGGTACGCGTTCTTGCCCACGTAGTCCGTGAGCGCGGTAAAGGCGTGGGTCGTGAAGTCGTACTGCCAGATGTCCGTGTACTGGCCGCCCTTGTAGCGCTTCCAGTAGTACTCCTCGTTGCCGCGCCGGTTGTACGCGAGCTTGGTGCCGTCAGGCGAGTACGAGCACAGGATGGCCCGTTCCATCGGCATCTGTTCCGGCAGGCTCCCGTCCGGCGTCACCGTGAACAGCTTGGCGATCGGCCGGAACGTGTTGTGGTGGCTCGACCGGAAGACGATCTGCTTCCCGTCCGGCGTCCAGGCGACGGCCTGCGCGCCCAGGCCCCAGAACGTCACGCGCGTCGGGGCGCCCCCGGCAATCGGCATCACGTAGACGTCAGCGCCGTTGTACTGTCCCGTGAAGGCGATCCACTTCCCGTCTGGCGAGATCTTCGGGAACGTCTCCACGCCCGGGTGGGTCGTCAGCCGCTGGGCGACGCCGCCGGTGACGGGCACGGACCACAGATCGCGCTCCCAGGTGAAGACGATCGTGTTGCCGCGGACGTCGGGCGACTGGATGAAGCGGCCGGGCATGGCGAGGGAAGACGCGACCGACAGGAAGAAGGCCAGCAGGAGGAACAGCGCTTTTCTCATGGAAGACTCCGCAGATGGGGCTCGAACCAGGCGGACACAAGTCTATAACGGCCCCGGCCATGGGGCTAGCGAGGGAGTGGGCCCCTGGGAGCGCCACCCTTTGGCGTGGCTCAGGGTGCCCTGGGCGAAGTCGAACGGGCAGGCTCCAGCCTGGCCTCGTCCTGCACGAATCCCCGGGGCTCACGCGCGTTGAGCATCCTCGCCCCGGGCACGCAGGCTGAAGCCCGCGCGTTACATTCCCGGCGCATCATCGACACAGCTGAGCGCCGGGCTTAAAGTAGGGGGATGATGATCCGCCGAGTCGCATTGTATAGCTGTCTGATTGCCCTCGCCCTGCTGTGCCTCGTGCCGGCCGGCGGGCGCGTCGCCGCCCAGGCCCAGGGTCATTATCTGTCGAAGGCGGCCGAGTTCGACCTGCCAGGACCCGGCGGCAAGCGGTTCGACTACCTCACGATTGCGGCCGATCTGGGTTACCTGTTCTCGGCGCACCTCGGGGCGGGCCAGACCTACGTCATCGATCTGAAGACCAACACGGTCGTGGCCACGATTGCCGACACGCCTGGCGTCGAGGGCCTGGAGTACGTGTCCGAGTTGAAGAAGCTCTACACGTCGAATTCCGGCGACAACACGATTGGCGTGGTCGACGTGAAGACGATGACGGTGGTCAAGAAGCTGCCAACGGAGGCCAAGCCTGACGGCAGCGCCTACGCGGCGCCGTTCCACAAGCTCTACGTCTCTGACGAACGCGGCAAGGCTGAGGCGGTCGTGGACGTGCGGACGGACACCATCGTCAAGACCTTGAAGTTCGACAGTGAAACGGGCATGCCGCAGTACGACCCCGTGGCGCGAAAGGTCTATGTCAACCTGCAGGACCAGAACATCTTCGCCGTCATCGATCCGGCAACTGACGAGGTCGTGGGCCGCTATCCGGTCGGCCGTTGCCAGGGGAACCACGGCATGGCGATCGACGCGGAGCGCCATCGCGCGTTTCTGGCCTGCGAGGGCAACAACCTGCTGACGGTGTTCAACCTCGATACGTATGCCCCCTTGGCGTTTCTTCCGATCCCGGAGGGCGTGGACGTCGTTAAGTTCGATGCGGGTCTCAGGCGAATCTACGCGGCGTGCTCGAGCGGGGCGATTGCCATCTTCCAGGTCCTCGATCCCGACCACGTGAGCAAGCTCGAGGACTTCCCGGTGGAGAAGCGTGTGCACTCTCTGGGCGTCGACCCGGCAACCCACCGCGTCTACGCTCCCGAGCAGGAGGAAGACGGGAAGCCGGTCGCGAAGATGATCGTCTTCGACGCGGTCGTGAAGCGCTAGGCATGACGCCCGTCGTCCTCACGCAGATCGCCGTCAGGGCCCTGAGCCGGAACACGGGCCGCACGCTGCTGTCGATGCTCGGCATCGTCATCGGTGTCGCGGCCGTCATCTGCACGGTCGCGATCGGTGAAGGCGCGTCCGAGCGCGTGCGACAGGCGACGTCGGCGATCGGCGTGAACTTCGTGTGGGTCGAGGCCGGATCGGTCAATGCGGGCGGGGTGCGGACCGGCGCGCTGGGCACGCGCAGCCTCGTCGAAGAGGATGCCATCGCGATCCGCCAGCAGGTGGCGGCGCTTTCGGCATGTTCTGAGCAGGTGGATACCAGTGTCCAGGTCGTGCACGGCAACCAGAACTGGCGCTCGACGGTCCGGGGCGTCTCGACCGACTACCTGGAGGTCCGCGACTGGCCGGTGGTGCGGGGCCAATCCTTCGACCAGCACGACGTCGAGCGCGCCGCCAACGTCTGCGTCATCGGCCAGACGATCGTCGACCAGGTGTTTCCCGGCGAAGATCCCATCGGGCTGGAGATGCGCGTCAAGAACATCGGGTGCAAGGTCATTGGCGTGCTCGCGCCGAAGGGCCCCTCCGTGACGGGTCAGGACATGGACGACGGCTTCCTGATGCCCTACACGGCCGTCCAGAAACATATCAAGGGACAGTTCTGGCTGGATGACATCCTGTGCTCGGCCCGGACGACGGCCGACATCCTGCCGGCGGAGGAGCAGCTCACGGAACTGCTGAGGCGCCGGCATCGCCTGGCCGATGGCGCGCCCGACGATTTCAACCTGCGTCACCCGACCGAGATTGCCCAGATGGTGGCCGATTCCACACGCACCATGGAGTACCTGCTGGCGGGGATTGCGGCGGTGTCGCTGCTCGTGGGCAGCATCGGCATCATGAACATCATGCTGGTGTCGGTGACGGAGCGGACCCGGGAGATCGGCCTCCGCATGGCGGTTGGCGCCAGTGCGGGGGCGATAAGGCTGCAGTTCCTCCTGGAGGCGTCACTCTTGTGCCTGGTGGGCGGGTTGGTCGGATGCGGTACCGGGATTGCTGGCGCCACCGTGCTGAACACCTACTTCGGGTGGTTGACGCAGGTGACATCCGGGACCATCACGCTCGCCCTGGGCGTATCAGGCGGCATCGGAATCTTCTTCGGCTTCTATCCGGCGCACAAGGCCGCCAAGCTCGACCCGATCGAAGCGCTACGGTTCGAGTAAGCCGGCCGCCTGAGCCCGGCGTTCGGTCGTGTCGATGATGCGCCGGGAATGTAGCGCGCGGGCTTCAGCCCGCGTGCCCGGGGCGAAGACGCTCAACGCAAGTGAGCCCCGGGACTAGCGCTTCCCGTCGTCCATCATCCGGATCGCCATCGCAAAGGCCAGAAAGCCGATTGCGCCGCGCCAGTAGCCTTCGGGCTTGAGGAGGAAGGTGCCCTGGGTGAACGCCTCGATGGTGCCGATCATAAACGCCAACGCCGCGAGTCCAATCAACGCCCAGCACACGTTCTTCATAATCTCCTCCGCATCACGCATCTCGAGTCCTGCCTGCCAGGCCGAAGCCACCCGAAGCCTGCTGAAGTTCGTCGATACCAGGCGAGCCCCGCCGTAGCTCGTCGGCCCGGTCGCGTCCCGACGAGCGTAGGCGGGCATGATACTCTGATTTCGTGACGGGTTACGTCTTCCGCATCGAGCGCTTCTCGACGCACGACGGCCCCGGGATCCGCACGACGGTCTTCCTCAAGGGATGCCCCCTGCGCTGCACCTGGTGCCACAGTCCCGAGAGTCAGTCGTCCGAGCCGGAACTGCTGTTCCGCGAGGACCGCTGCATCCGGTGTTTCGAGTGCGTGGACGACTGCCAGCTTGGTGCCATCTCGAGCGTCGATGGGAAGCCGGTCATCGACCAGGCGGTCTGCCGCTGGTGCGGCGACTGCGCGGACCGGTGCCCGACCGGGGCGCGCACGCAATCCGGCTCGGTGATGACCGAATCGCGGCTGCTCGACGAGATCGTGCAGGACACGATCTTCTATGACCAGTCCGGCGGCGGCGTGACGTTCTCCGGCGGCGAGCCCATGATGCAGCCGGACTTTCTCGCCGCCATGCTGGACGCGTGCCGCGCGCGCCGCATCCACGCCGCGGTGGATACCTGTGGCGCGGCTCCGCTGGGCACGCTGGACCGGATCGTCGAGCGGGCAGACCTGTTCCTGTTCGACCTCAAACACCTGGACGATATCCGCCACCGGCACGTGACGGGCTCGTCCAACGTGCAGATCCTGAACAACCTCAAGTTTCTGGCGTCGCGTGCGGCGAACATCATCGTGCGATTCCCGCTGATTCCCGGAGTGAACGACGCGCCCGGCCACATCGAGCGCGTGGGGCAGTTCGTGGCGTCGCTCGGGTTGTCCCGGATCGACGTCTTGCCGTACCATCGAGCAGGGTCGGGCAAATACCCGGCCACCGGCCGCCCGTACACCCTGGCCGAGATTGAACCGCCGACGATGGAAGCCCGCGCGCAGGCCGTGCAAATCCTCGACGGGTGCGGGTTACGGGCGGGATTGGGAGGGAAGCCATGACCGAGCGCGTGTCGCGACTCCGCGACGCCAGCCTGAATGCTGAACCGTGGATCTCGAGCGAACGCGCCGAACTGATGACCCGGTTCTATCGGGACCACGCCGCAGGGCTGTCGGTGCCGGTCTGCCGGGCGAAGTCGTTCGCGTACGTCCTGGAACACAAGACGATCTGCATCAATCCCGGTGAGCTGCTCGTGGGCGAGCGCGGGCCGGCCCCCAAGGGCGTGCCGACCTATCCCGAGCTCTGCTGCCACTCGCTGTCGGACCTCGACATCGTCGACAAGCGCGAGAAGATCCGGTTCGCGGTCGCAGACGGCGTGAAGAAGGTGTACGCGGAGGAGATCATCCCGTTCTGGCAGGGCAAATCGATCCGCGACATCATGTTCGGCCACATGACCGACGAGTGGAAGGCTGCGTACGAGGCCGGCGTCTACACGGAGTTCATGGAGCAGCGCGCGCCGGGCCACACCGTGCTCGACGACAAGATCTACCGGCTGGGCATGCGCGACTTCATCGCGCGCATCGACCAGAAGCTGGCCGAGACGGACCTGCTGACCGACCCGCGCGCGTTCGACAAACGCGAGCAGTTGACGGCGATGCGCGTGGCCGCCGAGGCGATCATCCGCTTCGCCGAGCGCCACGCGGAGATGGCGGAGCAACTGGCGAAGAGCGAGCGTGACGCCACCAGGAGGGCGGAACTGGAGCGGATTGCCGCACACTGCCGGCAGGTGCCGGCGCAGGCGCCCCGCGACTTCTGGGAGGCCTTGCAGGCGTACTGGTTCGTGCATCTCGGTGTGATTACCGAGCTGAACACGTGGGACTCGTTTTGCCCGGGCCGCCTGGATCAGCACCTGCAGCCCTTCTATGAGGCCGGCGTGCTGGCCGGCACGTTGACCGAGGCGGAGGCGCGCGAATTGCTCGCCTGCTTCTGGGTGAAGTTCAACAACCAGCCCGCGCCGCCGAAGGTGGGGGTCACCGCGGCCGAGAGCGGCACGTACACCGACTTCTGCAACATCAATTCGGGCGGCCTGACGCCTGAGGGCGCCGATGGCGTGAACGACGTGACGTTTCTCGTCCTCGACACGATCGACGAGATGCGCCTGCTGCAGCCGTCCTCGAACATCCAGCTCAGCGCGCGGAACCCTGACCGCTTCCTGAAGCGCGCCGGCGAGATCATCCGCAAGGGGTGGGGCCAGCCGTCGATCTTCAACGCCGACGTCGTGGTGGAGGAACTGCTGCGCCAGGGCAAGTCGCTCGAGGATGCCCGGTGCGGCGGTACGAGCGGGTGTGTCGAAGTGGGCGCGTTCGGCAAGGAAGCCTACATTCTCACCGGCTATTTCAACTTGCCGAAGGTGCTGGAGATCACGCTGAACAACGGCGTCGATCCGCACTCGGGCCGGAAGATTGGCGCGGAGACCGGCGATCCGCGGGAGTGGAAGTCGTATGACGCGGCCTTCGAAGCGTTCGGCCGGCAGCTCCAGCACTTCGTCGACGTCAAGATGCGCGGCAACCAGGTGATCGAGCGCATCTACGCTACCCAAATGCCCGCGCCGTTCCTGTCCGTGCTGGTGGACGACTGCATCGAGCGCGGCTGCGACTACAACGCCGGGGGGGCCCGGTACAACACCACCTACATGATGCCGGTGGGCCCGGCGACCGTCGCGGATAGCCTGGCCGCGATCAAGTTCCACGTCTTCGACAACAACGACGTGTCGATGGTGGAACTGCTGAACGCCCTGCGGTCGAACTACGACGGGCACGAAGTGCTGCGCCAGCGGCTGTGGAACGCCACGCCGCGTTACGGCAACGACAACGCGTACGCGGACGACATCCTCGCCGCGGTCTGCGACCGCATGCACGCCGCGCTCGACGGCCGGCCCAACACCAAGGGCGGCGAGTACCACGTCAACTACCTGTCGACGACGTGCCACGTGTACTTCGGATCGATGACCGGCGCGACACCCGACGGCCGCAAAGCCTGCGAGCCGGTGTCGGACGGGATCTCGCCGGTGCAGGGCGCCGATCGCCGCGGGCCGACCGCCGTCCTCAAGTCCGCCACGCGTTTCAACCACTCGCGGACCGGCGGCACGCTGCTCAACCAGAAGTTCACACCGCAGGTGGTGGCCGGCGAGGAGGGGCTGGAGAAGATTGCGCAACTCGTCCGGTCGTACTTCCGGATGGGCGGCCATCACATCCAGTTCAACGTCGTAACAGCAGCCACCCTGCGCGAGGCCCAGGCGAACCCGGAGCGGCACCGGGACCTGATCGTCCGCGTGGCCGGCTACAGCGACTACTTCTGCGACCTGACGAAGCCGCTGCAGGACGAGATTATCGCGCGCACCGAGCACGACGGGTTCTGACCGCCCCGAAGGGAGAACGACATGCGAACCGCAGCAACAACGGCAGTGATCGCGGCCGCGCTCGGCGTGGTGTGCCTGGCCCAGTCCCTGCCGCTGCAGCCGGCCGTTCAACCCGGGAAGCCCGCTCCGCAGAGCGGCGACGTCCGGACGGGGACGGTGGCCGTGTCCGGCGATAACCACATCATCAACCTGTCGGCCACGGGCAAGGATTCCAACACCACCCGGATCAGCTTCTGGCGCGTGGTCTACAGCCCTGTGGGCATGGGACACGTCTGCTACGTGCGCGCGGACCTGACGGGCGACGGGCCGTCCAAGGACGACGTGACGATGGCCTTCACCGACAACGAACAGCTCGTCGGATACCTGAGCGCCGAAATCATGCCGATGCTCGATTCGTCGTTCCACGGCGAGCCGATGCACTGGACGAAGGCGACCTTCGCGGAGAGCGGTGATACGAAGACGTCCTGGAAGGAAACGATCACGGCCGGCAAGACGGCGATCGAACTGGTGTGGAGGGACTTCCTGTCGCCGTTCCTGATCGACAAGCCGATGGGCGACCCGAAGATGCCCTACGGCATCGTCTCGATGTTCCTGCCGGCGAAGTCCGCCGATGTGATCATCAACGGGACGCGGGTGGCCGGGGCGCCCTACGCCCGGCTGCGGGGTACGACGCCCAGCAGTTCCGCGTTCCTGGCCTTCTCCGAGACCTGGCTTCGCTAACCTGGGGTCAGGTCCAAACGGAAAGATCTTCTACGGATTATTGGATCCAATTCGTTGGAGAAAACCTTCCCGTTTGGACCTGACCCCAATCATTCCCACTCGATCGTGCCGGGCGGCTTGGTCGTGAGATCAAGCGCCAGGCCGCTCACGCCTGGCAGACGCAGAATCTGTTCCCGCAACTCGACGACCAGGCGGGCCGTCAGCTCCGCCGGGACGGCCGTCATCGCCCGTTCCGAGTGAATCGGCCGCACGATCACGAACTCGCGACCGCACCCGTCCACTTCCATCGGCACCAGCACCGTCGGGCATTGCCAGATCGACTCGTGCAGGCTGTGCCGGCGCAGGCCGTCCATCACGATGAAATCCGCCTCGCGCAGCAGGTCCAGCCGGTCACGTGTTACGCCGGCGGCGAGCGGGCGGACGCGGGTCGGTGCCGCGGGCGAGAGATTCCAGATGCAGCGGTTGATGCCGGGCACGTTCTTGAACATCGCGGCCGCCATCTCGAGCATCGTGTCCCACTTCGCGTTGCCGGCCACCAGCACCGGGTGCTCGTACGAACGCAGATCCGCTTTCACGCCGACCGACTTGATGGGAAGCGCCTTCGCGGCCAGGCCGAACTGCTTCGCCACGGCCGCCACGGCTGGTTCGATCTCGGCAAAGCCCTCGGTAAATGCCGAGCCGTCCGAGCAGAGCAGGCGCACGCCCAGACCGGGGCCCGGGAACGGATGGCGCCAGACGAGTTCGTGCGGAATGCCGAGCTTCTCGCCGAGTTCGCGGACTTCCACCTTGTAGAGGTCGGCCAGCGGTTCCACCACGCGGCCCTGCTCGATCATGCGCTCGATCACCGGGACGCGGTTGTGGTGCGTCTTGATGGTGTCCGCGCGCTTGGTGCCGCCGGTTTCGATGGTATCCGGGTAGATCGTCCCCTGGCCCAGGAGGTGACCTTCGATGCCCAGCTCCTTCGCCGTGTCTTCGAACACGCGGATGAACGTATCGCCGATGATGCGGCGCTTCTGCTCGGGCTCGATGGCGCCCTCGAGGGCCTTCAGGAAGGTGTCGCTCGCATCGACGAAGTGCAGGTTCTTGCCGAGGCCAAACTGCTCGAAGGCCTCGATGACGCCGCGGCTTTCGTCCTTGCGCATCAGGCCGTTGTCCACGTGCAGCAGGTGCAGGCGATCGGCGCCGATGGCCAGGCCGAGCAGGCGGGCGGCCACCGTGGAGTCCACGCCGCCGGACGCCAGCAGGAACACCGACTGGGTGCCGACCTGCTGACGCACCTGTTCCACCCGCTCCTCGACGTACCGTTCCATCGTCCACGTCGGCCGGCAGCCGCAGATGTTCAGGACGAAGTTGGCGATCATCTCGTCGCCGTGCTCGGTGTTGTCCACCTCGGGGTGATACTGCATGCCCCATCGGCGCAGCTTGTTCGAGCCAATCGCCGCAAAGCGGTGCGGCGCGTCCGACGTTCCGAGCGTCGTGTAGCCAAGCTCTTCGAAATCCGGGCCCACGCTGGTCACCGAGTCGAAGTGACTCATCCAGACGCGCTCGACCGGGCCCAGTCCCTTGAACAGGGGGGAGTCCGCGCTGACGAGGTGGAGGTCCGCCGGTCCCCACTCGCGGCCGCCGTGGACCACCGTGCCGCCGTAGTGCTTGGCGATCTCCTGGTGCCCGAAGCAGAACCCGACGATGGGCGTGTCGAGGTTGTAGATGTCCTTGTTGTAGGCGGAGTCTTCCCCGAACGACGAGAGCGCCGGGCTGCCGGAGAGGATGATGCCCTTGTACTGGCTGAACTTCTCCGTCGAGTCCTCGGGCTGGAGGATTTCCGCCAGGACGTGGAAGCGGCGGACCTTGGTGGCAATCAGGTGGGCGTATTGCCCGCCGAAATCGACTACGGCAATGGCGTCATGTGTCATGTGGTGTCCACGGTCCGCGAGTCCCTGACCCGATCTTATCAATCCAGGCCGGCGGAAAGATCGGCAATCAGATCGTCCAGATCCTCGAGGCCGACCGACAGCCTCACGAGGCCGTCCGTGACGCCCTGCGACAGGCGGGCCTCGCGTGAGACCACGCTGTGCGTCGTGGACGCCGGGTGCGTAATCAGCGACCGCGCGTCGCCGAGGCTCACCGCCAGCGAACAGATCTTCACCGCGTTCATCAGGCGGGCGCCAGCCTCGACGCCGCCCTTCAGATCGAAGCAGAGCATGCCACCGAACCCGCCGGTCATCTGGCGCTTCGCCAGGTCGTGCTGAGGGTGGGAGGGGAGTCCCGGGTAGCTCACCCAGGACACGGCCGGATGGTGCTCCAGCCATTGGCCGAGCGCGAGCGCGTTGGCGTTGTGCCGCTGGACCCGCAGGGGCAGTGTCTGTGTGCCGCGCAGGATCAGGTAGGCCGTGAACGGCGCCATGATGCCGCCGTAGTAGCGCAACGGCTCCGTTCTGCAGCGTTCGACGAACGCGCTGGACCCGATCACCAGGCCGCCGACCGCATCGCCGTGCCCGCAGAAGTACTTGGTGGCGCTGTGGATGACGACGTCGATGCCCAGGTCCAGCGGCAGCTGGTTGACCGGGCTCGCAAACGTGTTGTCGCAAATCGTGGTGACGCCCGCGCGGCGGGCGATTGCGCCGATCGCGCCGAGGTCGCAGAGCGTCAGCAGCGGATTGCCCGGCGTCTCCAGGTAGATCAGCTTCGTTGCCGGCCGGATCGCGGCCTCGACGTCGGCCGGACTGGTGGCATCGACGGAGGTGGTGTCCACGCCGAGCGACGCCAGCTGCTCCGTCATCAGGTGGTACGTGCTCGGGTAGATGGCACGGGCCGAAACGATGTGGTCGCCAGCCTTCACGACGGTGAGGATGGCCGCCGCGATGGCCGCCATGCCGCTGGCCGTGGCCACCGCCGCGTCACCGTGTTCGAGCGCCGCGACGCGCCGTTCGAGCACGGCCACCGTCGGGTTCGCCCACCGGGTGTAGATGAAGGCCTCGCGCTCGCCGGCAAAGATGGCCGCGCTGTCCTCCACGGAACCCAGGTGGTAGGTTGTTGCCAGGTGGATTGGCGGCACCAGCGCGCCCGTCGCCGGGTCCGGCGTCTCGCCCGCGTGAATCGACAGCGTGTTGATGCCCAGTGTGCGATTGTCCATCGTTGTGTCCGTGTTCTTCCGCCTATCGCCTATCGCCTATCGCCTATCGCCTATCGCCTATCGCCTATCGCCCGGTCCGTCACCACGCGATTCCGTAATCTTCCCCGTGATTGCTCGACCCGCCCCAGAACGTCTTGTGCACCCAGTCGAAGAAGATCGCGTTGATCGGCCCCGACGTCAGCTTCGTGAAGTCGAGCGTGTAGCCCATCTTCGTAAGCTCGGCGCGCACGGCCTGCGGCGTCGAGTCCGCCAGCGTCAGCTTGCCGGGCACGAACGGGTGGGCGCCGAACGTGCTGCGCATCTGGTAACTGTTGATGTTGGCGGCCTCGGTGGCCTGCTGCACGTTCATCCCGAACTCCACCATGTTCAGGAAGTGCTGCAGCAGGTTCTGATCCTGCGTGTCGCCGCCCTGCACGGCCGAGGCCAGGAACGGCTTGCCGTCCTTCATCGCGATCCCCGGCGTCAGCGTGGAACGCGGCCGGCGGCCGGGCGCGACGACGTTGAACGGGCACTCGGCTTCGTCGAGCACGAACGCCTGCATCCGCTGGCTCATCCCGATGCCCGTCTTGCCCGCGATGACGGCCGGCACCCAGCCGCCGCTCGGCGTCACCGACACGACCCAGCCCTCCTCGTCCGCCGCCTCGATGGACGTCGTGCCGCGATTGAACACGTCCTCGATCTCCGCGCGTCGCGCTGCCGAGAGCTTGGCCGGGTCGACCACGGGCTTTGTGCTCCACGCGTCCAGGAACTTCTTGTACGGGTTCGACTTGCCTTCGAAGGGGTACGGATCGCCCGGCTTCACGGTGGGGTCGTTCTTCGTCCAGTCGATCAGCTTCACGCGCTCCTTCGCATACTCCTTCGACAGCAGGCCCTTGATCGGCACCGCCGGCGGATTGTACGGGTCGCCGTAGTAGAAGTCGCGGTCGGCAAACGCCAGGTTCATCACCTGGTAGAGCGTGTGGATGTACTTCGTGCTGTTGTAGCCCATCGACTTGACGTCGATCTGCTCCAGCATGTTCAGCGCCTGCAGCATGACGGCGCCCTGCACCCACGTGTTCAGCTTGTAGACCTGGATGCCCTTGTAATCGGTGACGAGCGGCTCCTCGATGTAGACCTTCCACTTCGCCAGGTCGTCCATGGTGTGCAGGCCGCCCTGTTCGCGGGACGCGCGGACGAATTCCTCGGCGATGTCACCCTTGTAGAAGCGATCATAGGCCGCGTAGATGGCTTCCTTCCGGTTCTTTCCGGCCGCGAGGGCCTTC
>Ga0334722_10001141_pt1 | contig 34430 bp, 31 predicted proteins | sample C3_bottom_MG_FD_207210 | JGI IMG/M metagenome (GOLD analysis project Ga0334722, IMG submission 207210) | Sediment microbial communities from Yellowstone Lake, YNP, Wyoming, USA - C3_bottom | ecosystem: Environmental > Aquatic > Freshwater > Lake > Sediment | place: USA: Wyoming | collected... | reverse complement strand
GAGAATGGCGACCAGCGAGACCTCAGGTATATCCAGCCCCTCCCGCAGAAGATTGACCCCGACCAGGACATCAAATTCACCAAGCCTGAGGTTCCGGATGATCTCGACCCGCTTCAGGGTGTCTATATCCGAGTGGAGGTACTGGGCCTTTACCCCGAGCTCCATGTAGTAGCTGGTCAGGTCTTCGGCCATCTTCTTTGTGAGGGTCGTTACCAGGACACGTTCGCCTGCTGCCACCCGCTTTCTGATTTCACCGAGCAGGTCATCGACCTGTCCGGACACAGGACGGACGGTCGGCCGGGGGTCGGTAAGGCCGGTCGGGCGTATGATCTGTTCAATGATCCTGCTCCCGGATCTGACGATTTCATATTCTGACGGGGTGGCAGAGACATACACCGCCTGGCCCACCATCTTTTCAAACTCATCGAACTTCAATGGCCTGTTATCCAGGGCAGAGGGAAGCCTGAACCCGTAATTTATAAGGTTCTGTTTCCGCGAGCGGTCGCCCTCATACATACCCCTGACCTGGGGGATGGACGCGTGCGATTCGTCCATAAAAAAGAGATAATCATCAGGGAAATAATGTATCAGGGTATAGGGCGGCTCGCCTGCCTTTCTGCCGCTCAAATGGCGGGAGTAGTTCTCGATGCCGTGGCAGTAGTTGAACTCCTTCAGCATCTCCATATCGAACCGCGTCCGTTCCTCGATCCGCCGTGCTTCTATTATTTTTCCCTCCTGGAGAAAACGCTCCACAGATTCCTTCATCTCCTGCTCGATGCTGACGAGTGCGGTGTCGAGCCGCTCCTTCGGGGTCAGCCAGTGGCTGTTTGGAAATATCGAGATGCGGTCAAGCGGCCTGAGGCGGTTCCCGGTCTGGGGATCGACCTCGCTCAAGACGTCGATGTCGTCCCCGAAGAACTCGACCCTGATGACCTTGTCGAAGGAGAAGGAAGGAAAGATTTCGACGATATCGCCGCGCACCCTGAAGCGGCCGCGCTTAAACTCGTGGTCTGAACGTTCGTACTGTATCTCGATCAGCCTGCGCAGGATCTCATCGCGTTCGACGTGCATACCTTTTTCAAGGAGCAGGTGCATGTCCATATAGTCCTTGGGGGAGCCGATGCCGTAGATACAGGAGACTGAGGCTACGACGATCACATCCCTCCGCTCAAGCACCGCCCGCGTTGCAGAATGCCTGAGGCGGTCGATATCCTCATTGACCATCGAGTCTTTTTCTATGTAGGTGTCGGTCGTCGGGATGTAGGCCTCGGGCTGGTAATAGTCGTAGTAGCTGACAAAAAACTCAACGGCATTTTCCGGGAAGAGCTCCTTGAACTCGCCATAGAGCTGCGCAGCGAGGGTCTTGTTGTGCGCGAGCACCAGAGCAGGACGGTTTATCTCCGCAATGACCTGGGCCATGGTGAAGGTCTTTCCGGAGCCGGTGACGCCCAGCAGGACCTGGCCCTTTTCCCCTGAACGGATCCCTGCGGTAAGCTCCGCTATCGCACGGGGCTGGTCTCCCTTGGGGGTGAAGTCAGAGGTTATCTTGAACGGGGCCATCAGTTGTTCAGGGCAGAGAGAAATTCGCAGGTATTGCCGAGGTTGTCAAAGACCACATCGGCCCCGGCCTTCTCGAGCGCCTCCACGGTATATGGTCCTGTGGCAACCCCTATGGAAAACGCCCCATATGCCTTTGCGCAGTCGATGTCCCTCGGTGTGTCACCGATAACCACACAGTCGCTGTAGTTGACCATCAATGACCTGGCCCGGTAGAGCTTGTCAACGGCAACCGGGAGGAGTTTATTGCGGTCCTCATCGTCGCTGCCGTAGGCCCCCACCTCAAAGTAGGGGCTTAACCCGAAGTTCCTGAGCTTTATACCGGCCCCGCCTTCGATATTTCCGGTCAGCAGCCCGATGATATGCCTTTCCTCCAGCCTGAGGGCTTCAAGCGCCTCAGGTATGCCCTGTTTTATGTGGCCCCGTGTGTGAGGCATCCGGGCCTCCAGATGGCAGAGATACCTGCGAAAAAATTCCGAAGCGATCTCTTCTGAATAGGCAATATCGTGGAGCGTCATGCCTTCTCTGAGGATCTGGGGGTCTGTTTTCCCCGCCAGGCTGATCTCCCTGAAGGCATTCTGTTTCCCGAACATTTCCGTGAATGAGATATTCAGCGATTGAACGCCTGCCCCGCCTGAATCGATCAGGGTTCCGTCTATGTCAAAGAGGAGAAACTTCATGATTTTAAGATAGCGGCCCGGCAGAGGGGAAGTCAAACAGGTGAGATGCTGTGGGCGGACCGGACGGCCCGCCCACAGCTCTGATAAAGATTACTGCTCAGTTCTGACCTTTCTGCGCCTGATGAATCTTACTGCTGCAAGTGCGAGCAGGGGAGAAAGAATAACTGCTGCATCCGCCACGGCAGTTGCCGTGCCGGAATGTGACCCGATGGAGCAGCCTCCTCCTCCGTCGTCTTCAGACGCAACGGCGACCGGCGATGCAATACCGACAGGGTCTGTGATAGAGCCGTTTGCCGCCCCGTCGCTGTCGCCGTTCCCGCCGTCGGTTACGGTCAGGGTGACGGTGTTGCCGGCTATGGATGCGTTTGCAAATTCATGGAAGCCGGTTGCGTTAACCTTGTAAACCTTGCTGCCGGACGAGAGATTTGCAGGGAAGGTGAGTTTCACCTGCGCGGTGCCTCCTATGGCCACTCCATTGAGCTTGTAGCTGACCAGTCCGTCATTAAACGTAAAGCCTGATGGTTTGCCGTCCTGCTTTACCGAGGCATCAGTAGACGACATCACGCTGACGTTGGTAAGATTCGTGCCTCCGGTAAGGGTTTCAATCTTAAGCTGACCGGTACCGGTTGCAGCGTTGATCGTTACCGATGTATCCCCCGCAGGAGGCGGGACAAAGGTGCAGGCCTGAGTCAGGGCCGGGGTTCCACCGGTACAGCCTGCAGGTGAGCTGGATGTGACTGTCCTCGTCTGGGTGTTGTCAGGCTGGCACGCGCCAAAATCTGAATACGTGAATGACGTGCAGGCATTTACCGGCGGGACAAAGGTGCAGGCCTGAGTCAGGACCGGGGTTCCACCGGTACAGCCTGCAGGTAAGCTGGAGACGACCGTCCGTGTCTGAGTGTTGTCAGGCTGGCACGCGCCGAAAGCCGAGTAGGTGAATGACGTACAGGTGTTTACCGGCGGGACAAAGGTGCAGGCCTGAGTCAGGACCGGGGTTCCACCGGTACAGCCTGCAGGCAAGCTGGAGATGACTGTCCTCGTCTGGGTATTGTCAGACTGGCAGGCGCCGAAAGCCGAATAGGTGAATGACGTGCAGGTGACGGCAACCGGTGCCGGATGGCTCGCAGGGTCGCCGGGATAGGTCGGCGGATTATTGGTGATCTCTGCTATGTTCGTAAACCCGTCGCCGTCAGAATCCATGTTCTCTATAGCAGTGAAACTGTGACCGTTGTTTGCATAGGCTGTTCCATAAGGGTTCCTTGCCCCGCCTCCGGCTGGATTTGTATGACAGAGTCCACAGTTGCTGATAGCTCCCGCATTCGGATACTGGGTGTTGAACGGTGTAAGATAACTGCCAAATGCATGTGCAGAGCCGTAGCCGGCAAGGACCATAACTGCACCCAAAAATAAAACAATAAATCTTTTCATTTTTTCCTCCTGTTTTGATATGTTATTGTGACCCTCAGTTGAATTTTTCCCTTCGAAATCGTAAAAACCTTCCCCCTTTCGAAATATCCTTGGTTGATTTAAGAATAAAATACGCTACTTCAGGAATCAAGTTAAACAAAGTTAATACTATAAAAATAGCATAATAATTAAGATCAGCCGAACCGCCCCGGGTTGATGTTCAAAAGATACACCTCCTTCTGCCTTGAGACGTATTGAGATAAAGGCACATCTGCGTTGTAGTAAAAGCAGAATATGTGCCAGGAATTTTGTTTCCAGAACAGAAGTTTCTATCCTCTTGAAACTATTGAAATTTTAGTGAAGACTGCGATGCTGAAATGATACAGTGAAAGGTGCTGAATTCTGATATGTCAGGAGACTTCTGATATATCAGGTATTTTTTTGGTCCCAGTCTTCGGTAAACCCGAAAAAAATCGAAAATGACGACAATTATGATGCGGATTTCTTTAGAAACCGTCAGTCGTTGCAGGCTCGATAGCAAAGGGAAGGGGAAAGGATAGCAACACATTGCCGGGCAGATGTAGAATGTGCCTTGCGTCTGCTTGAAAATAATTTCCGGGACCATTAATGTAATGGTGAGCATTGCCTGAGGAAAATCCGGAAGGAGAATAAATGCAGAACAGAAAGATATTAGTCACCGGAGCTGCCGGTTTTATCGGGTATCATCTGTCAAAGCGGCTGGTTGCGATGGGTGCCTCGGTGGTCGGCCTCGACAGCCTGAACGACTATTACGACATCAACCTCAAACTTGCGCGGCTGAAGCAGATGTCACTTGAGCCGCGGTTTAAACCGGTCAGGATTGATCTTGCTGGCCGTGCTGAAATGGCCAGGCTTTTTTCTGAGGAGAAGTTCGATATCGTCGTAAACCTTGCTGCACAGGCCGGAGTCAGGTACTCGCTGATCAACCCGCATGCCTATATCGACAGCAACGTCAACGGGTTTCTGAACGTGCTTGAAGGCTGCCGCAATAACGGGGTCGGGCATCTTGTCTTTGCCTCCTCAAGTTCGGTCTATGGCGCCAATACAAAGATCCCGTTCTCGGTCCATCACAATGTCGACCATCCGGTTTCTCTTTATGCAGCCACCAAGAAGTCGAACGAGCTCATGGCCCATACCTATGCAAATCTCTACAAAATCCCCTGCACCGGGCTGAGGTTCTTTACGGTATACGGCCCGTGGGGCCGGCCTGACATGGCCTATTTCCTCTTTACAAAGGCGATCCTCGAAGGCAGGCCGATTGATGTCTTCAACTTCGGGAAGATGCAGAGGGACTTCACCTACATCGATGATATTGTCGAGGGGGTTGTCCGCGTCATGGAGCATTTGCCTGCACCTGATCCCGCCTGGTCCGGGGCAGCACCCGACGCGGCAACGAGTTACGCGCCCTACAGGATCTATAACATCGGCAATAACCAGCCGGTCGAGCTTATGCAGTTCATCGAAGTCCTTGAGGACTGCCTCGGCAAAAAGGCAGAGAAGAATATGCTGCCGATCCAGCCGGGGGATGTCCCGGTCACCTATGCGGACATCGACGACCTCGTCCGCGACACCGGTTTCAAGCCTTCGACAACGATCGAAACCGGCCTGAAAAAGTTCGTCGAATGGTATCGCGGCTATTACGGAAAGTCTTCAGACAACAGTAAGCCCGCCTGATAGCCCGCTATGATTTTCATGAGGGGTTGAAGGCCGCTTCCTTCTGCCTGCCACAATCTCTTCTCACCGGGATGGTGAAGGCTGTCTGCCTCCCGGATTATTGTTTACATGCCTGTTTTTGTCTGCCAGAGTCCAAAAATCGCGCCGGTAGGATCGGTAATGACACTGAACCACCCCATACCCGGGACCTCGGTGATTTCCTTGCAAAGTGTGGCGCCGAGTGCCTGAGCTTTTTTTGTCGAGGCTGCAACGTCACCGACCAGGACATAAGGAAACCAATTGTCCGGCATGTCCGGGACAGGTTTCTTCATCATCCCCCCTCCGGTTCCCTCTCCGACATTGATAATCGTGTAGTCCATGCCCGGCATTTCTTCCAGCTTCCAGTCGAACATGGCTGCGTAGAACTTTTTTGATTTACCCAGGTCCTGCGTCTGTAATTCAATATGGACAAACGGATTTCCCATACAGCACCTCCAGGAGTTATTTATAATCCCAGTTTACCAAGTGCTGGTCTCCTGTCAAGCGGAGAGGGTGGGATATAACTCTCTTCTGGAGACGCCAGACGACTTTGCAACATTGTTTGCTGCAATTTTGGTTCTCTCCGCCAGTCGTATTCGGCGGAGTTCGACCGAAAACAGACAGTTTTTTCTTGACACTACTCTGAGCTGCAAGGTATAAAACAACTGCTTGCCGTGGGGACCATGTTATCGTGAAGGAGGGGGTTAGTGCCGTTATCGAATCAGCAAAACTACTCATTCCCTGAATTCCTTGTTCGCAATAATAGAACAGCCGAATTATGCCGAATCGGTATAATATCGTCCTACGCATCATTACATAGAATGATTCACCCGAAATAGGGGCTTTTTACCCATTTTTTCTCTTGTAGAGGTCTGACAATAATGGAAAAGCCGAAAAATGTAGAATCGGCTTAATAAACAATGTTCGAACCAATAATGAATAGGACAATAAAAATGAAAACAATCTACTCAATACTGATTATCTGTCTTATGATCGTTCTTAATTCCGCGTCGTTTGTTCAAGCTGAGGACAAAACATGCGATAGACTTCGGAAATTGAAGGCACCACAACCATTTTTCATGGATAATGATGATGAAGGTTTGCTCAAGGTCAGAAAAGTAAAAAACCCATCGGCTAAAGAAGCACAAGAGAAAACATCACCGGCCAGTGGAAATTATTATTTCATACCGAGTTATTCAAAAGGAATCGTTTTTGTGAATCGGGACTATAGTCTTGAGCTGAGCGTTCCTGAATATGATTTTCGTCCCCTTTCTTTCGGATGGATTAATCCAAAGCTCATTTATGTCGATCTTTCTTTAAATCCAAATCGTGGCGCGTATTGGATTTATGATGTCGAAAAAGAGAAGATAATTCTTCACGAACTTGACGCCGACGGCTGGCAAGAATGGGAGCAATGTACCGGCAAAGAATTTATACGAAATGATAAAACTAAAAAAAACTGAAGTTCGAACAAATTGCTCCAGAGCGACGCGGGATTAAGCGCTTTTCGTTTTCAGTTTAGCGTGATCGGCCCGCGCGCCTGAGCACGGTCGTTGGGCCTCCATAATAAATCGAATTGACAGAAATTATAAGCTGTTGCTATCATTAAAATGAATACAATAGGCATACACTAATGAAATATTTCGATTGGAATGACGATAAAAATGAATTACTCAAGAAAGAGCGAGATGTCTCATTTGAGCAGGTTGAACTGGCAATAGCTGCAGGTGATTTGATCGACCGCGTAAGACATCCCAATCAGTCAAAATATCCGCACCAAAAAGTTTTTTTGGTGCGGATTGAAGATTATATATATTCTGTGCCATATGTCGAGGATGAGGAAATCATATTCTTAAAAACAATAATTCCAAACCGCAAGGCAACAAAGAAATATCTGGGAGGAAAACTATGAAAAAAATAACATATTTGGATAAAGCCGAAAAGGAATTAGCTGAATCGCTTGAAAAAGACGAATGGATTTCCGAACTCGACAAGAAAGAAAAAAAACAATATGAAGCATATGCCCGCTACAGCCTTAATAAACAAAAACGGATCAATATACGAATGAGTGAGCGCGATTTAAATAAAATTCGGGCGAAAGCAATTGAAGAGGGTATTCCTTATCAGTCCCTTATATCAATGCTGATTCATAAATACAATGAAGGCAAACTATCAATATCACTGAATAGCCCAACAAAAAAATCCGGCAGACGCGGGATAAACGCGGTCTGATTATGACTTTTTCCGAATAAAACTACCCTGACAAGTCGAGCATGCTGACTCCGCTTCGCTTCGTCGTATGCGGATACCTGCAACGCTGCTTGCCTCTGCGCCTCATTTAATTGTTATGCATGAAATGCTTATAAAAATCGAAGCCGCAGTTGAACAGGATTTGGATCAAATTTTACAACTGCAAAAGGGCCTTTTATGACCAGGCATTAATATACAATGACTTCACCCTCCCACCACTCGTGCAGGCCGGTCATGCTATAATTGCTACTAATTAATGACTACCATGAGGTAGGGGAGGGGTTCAGATGAAGCTTCTGGTGACAGGCGGGGCCGGATATATCGGCAGTCATATGGTCAGGACGCTTGGAGAAAAAGGGCACGATGTTGTTGTTTATGACAACCTCTCTTCCGGCCACCGTGAGTCCCTGCTCTACGGCAGACTGGTCGTTGCAGACCTGGCTGACAGGGAGACCCTCCGCATACTCCTGCAGGAAGAAAAATTTGACGCAGTCATTCATTTTGCTGCGTTCATTGCGGTCGAAGAATCGGTCAAGGACCCTATAAAATATTATCGCAATAATTTTTCAAATGCCCTGAACCTTATCGATACCTGTGTCCGGTACGGTCTGGACAAATTCATCTTTTCATCGACAGCCGCGGTCTACGGCATGCCGGAAAAGATGCCGGTGACCGAGGAAACGCCGCTTCTTCCGATCAACCCGTATGGTTCTTCCAAGATGATGACGGAGTTGGCACTGCGGGACATAGCAGCGGTTACGGGCCTGCGGTATGCGGCTTTACGCTATTTTAATGTCGCCGGAGCAGACCCACAGACGCGTATCGGGCAGCGGTATAAAGAGGCGACACATTTGATTACCCTTGCACTTCGGACTGCACTCGGACTGAGGGAGTCATTGAATATCTTCGGGACCGATTACGCAACGCCCGACGGCACCTGCATCCGCGATTATATCCATGTGGACGATCTTATTTCGGCGCATCTCCGGGCGCTTGATTATCTGGCGGGCGGAGCCCCAAGCCGGGTCTTTAACTGCGGCTACGGCAAGGGCTATTCTGTCCGGGAGGTCGTTGATATGGCAAAAAAAGTGACCGGTATCGATTTTCCGGTCAAAGAGACCGGCCGCAGGGCAGGGGACCCTCCGGCGCTTATCGCGGATTCGTCACGGATACGAAATGAACTTGGGTGGCAGCCGACTCATGACGACCTGGAGTATATTATCAAAACAGCATGGGACTGGGAGAAAAAACGGCTCGCCTTAAATCTTTAAAAGCACCATTCCGGATTGAGGATCGAGCGCTCTCGTTGCGTTGACCCCTTCGATCTCGACGATCACTGCTTCGAGCACCAGGAAGGTCTCTGAGTCTCTGCGCAGGCAGCCCATCTTGACCATATCTTTTTTTCCGAACGTCCCGTGAAAATGGACCTTGGGCTCATCGTCCTGCCAGAAGATCGTGCCGAAGCCGGTCACCTCATGGGTCTCCCCCAACTGTTTCCAGACCGGTACCGGAGGAAACTCGTCTGTTTCAGGGCCGACGACGATGCCGCCCTCGCGCATACCTCCGACGAGCGAGACATAGCCGGCCCGGATATTTTCCTTTTTTGCGATGCTCACGATGCTGCCGATGACATCTTCCCTGTCCTCAAGCCTTGCTATAACGATTCTGCCCGGTCTCCCGATCTGATATTTCATCTATTCACCTCTTATGGTTGATGTGCAATATAATCCGTAGATTATCATAGGACAGCGGCCGGGGGCAAAATAAGGCAGATATCTTCTCTGCCTTATCGGCACATACTGAAGGCTGTATTGAGCAGGAGGGGAAGAGCCGCCAGGTGAAACCTTCTTTACTCCTTGACAGTTCTATACCGGAATGGTATTTTATGACCTGTGTCGAGAGCATTCTTCAAATATCTCAGGGCATTAATGCAATTCAGCCACTGCCTTGTTATGACGATTCCGGTCCTGCTTTGCCTTCACGGAATCGTCTCTGCCCAGCCTTCACATAATCCAGCCTCAGCAGTAAGCAGCTCTGAATCGGGGCTCACCACGAAGGACGAGCTCCTTCTTTTCTGGGAGGAGAAGGACCTGTATGTCCAGTCGGCCACCAGGAACGAAAAACCGATCTCTCAGGTAGCCGAGAATATCACGGTTGTCACCTCAAAAGAGATAGAGGATATGAATGCCCATACGGTCGGCGAGGTCTTGAACAGGATACCAGGAGTTTTTGTCGATTCCAGCGGTCAGGACTTCGGGAGCAGTTCCCTGCTGCATATCCAGGGGGCAGAAGAGAGGCATGTGCTTGTCCTTCTCGACGGCATCACCTGGAACACCCTTACCGGCGGAAACGCCGAGACGATCACAATCCCCGTCAGGATCATAGATCGGATCGAGGTGATAAAGGGCCCAGCCTCCTCCTCATGGGGCTCATCCCTCGGCGGCGTTATAAACATCATCACGAAAAATGCCGGGGAGACCCGGGGGCCTTCGGGGACACTGAGCGCATCATATGGTGAGAGAAACTCTACGGACCTGTCTGCCGGGGTTTCCGGGAAGTCCGGTCCTGTGGGCTACTATATCTATGCAGGGAGACAGGAGTCGAACGGCCTCAGGGACGACAGGGATTTCAGGAACTACAATTTCTTTTCGAAGTTCAAGGTCCCTGTTGCGAAAGATGTCAATTTCGGCTTCACCTTTGGCTACAGCGAACCCCATTCGACCCTTGCAGTCCTGCCGAGTTATGACCTGTTGAATCATGGAATATTCCGCGTATTATACGCAACCGCCTCCCTCGATGCTGTTGTCAGTCCCGACCTTAAACTGAACCTGCTTCTCCATTCCCTGAAACAGAAGTTTGACTTGAACAATACAGTGCTGGGCTCGGGTCTTATCGGGGCTGCCGGAGACCTGTTCCAGGACGCTGTGTATGATGAGAAGACCATTGGAGGAAGCGCCAAGCTCGTCTGGACCCGCGGTGCACATACCGCAGTGCTGGGTGTCGACGCAAGCCACGGAAGGCTGGATCAGGTCCTTACCGCTGGCCCTCTCCTGCAGTCGTTCGGGGTCCCGGAGTCGTTGCGTACCTCCCCTGACATTGACAAATGGGCGATTTATGCCAATGACACGTTTATGTTCGGCAGGTTTAGTGTCACCCCCGGCATTAGGCTCGACCATAACAGTATCACCGGTTCTTTTGCGAGCCCGAGTCTCGGCGTAACGTATAAGGTTGCAGAAAAGACGGTGCTCAGGGCCTCTGTAGCAAGGGGCTTTACGATTCCGCCCCTTTCCTCGACGTCAGGGGGGGCGTTGTTCCTTGATCCGAATCCGTCTCTCAAGCCTGAAAAGGTCTGGTCATATCAGGCCGGCGTAGAATCCGGAATAGCCGATTATCTCTGGGTCAGGGCGACGGTATTTCAGCATGATCTCAGCGACAATATGGTGAGGTCAGCCCTCGCAGGCGGGCCGCCTCTCTTTAATGACCTTTCTGTGAATCAGGGTGATATCAGACGGCAGGGGATTGAGATAGAGACGGACACCGTGCCCTTTCATAACCTCTCGCTTAAGGCAGGCTTCGCTTATGTGAAGATAAAACCCTCCTCCAGGGAGAGCCTTCTGAATTATGCATATAATATCGGGATCAGGTATGACGACAGGAAATCTCTGATGGCTCAGCTCTTCGGCCACTATGTCTGGTGGAATGCTGACAGTGCATTGAACGCAAAATACAATGCATTTATATGGGACCTCAACATCAGGAAAAAGATATGCTCAATCGGGATGACTGACACCGAGGTCTTCATGACCGGTCACAACATATTCAGCGGCTCCCAGTATACCAACGGCGATGTAAAGAATCCAGGGCGATGGGTAGAGGCAGGACTGAGATTCAGGTTTTAATCTCCGGTATTTTCATGTTGACATTCAGCCTGTCCTGTCTTATACTTAGCCACTTTTAAAACCGCCCTTGGCGCTTAACAATCCCAAAAAATAAACAGGAGGTAATATGGAAAAGTCGATAGTGATCCTTGACTGCGGCGTTGACATGGAAGAGATGGCTGGTCCCCTCGGATGCTGTCTTTCTGCTGTAGTCGCTGTTAGGGCCTAAGTTATAGACAATGAAAAGAGGGTAATGCCTCGAGGCAGGCATTACCCTCTTTTTCCGTGAAATTACCTTTTTCCCTATGCAGACATCCCGATACCTGAAGATATTCCCTTTCAAAGAGCGGCCCGGCAGCAGGCTGGTCTTCTCCACGAAGAAGACCTCCGTGGCCGTGCTTGCGGATGAAGTCCTGTGCTCCATCGACAAGGGTACACTATCCGCCGAAGACCTGGCGACCCTGTCGAAGCTCGGCGTTGTTGTCCCTGACAAAGAAGCAGAGAGCCAGTCCATGCTCGACTATGTGGACCGGCTCAATGCAGGGAACCGGAACCTGAACATATCCGTTGTCATCAACCTCGACTGCAATTTTAAATGTGTCTATTGCTATGAGGAGGGCATGAAGGGCAGGCTCTATATGTCTGATGATACCATTGAGCAGCTCATCGATTTTATAAAGGCGAAATTCACCGGCGACAAGAAGACCCTTAACATAGATTTTTACGGCGGAGAGCCGTTGATGAGCATCGGGCCGATCAAGCATATCTCCGAAGTCCTTCAGGCCTTTACCAGGGAGAGGGGCGCCGGGTATACCTTCACGCTCGTCACGAACGGTTCTCTCTTCAGGAGAAAGGTTGCAGAGGAACTCTCCGGTGTCGGTCTCAAGGCGATCAAGGTGACACTCGACGGTCCTGCAGAGATACATAACAAATACCGTCCCTTCAAGACAGGGGCAGGCAGCTTCGATGCCATCATCCGGAATCTTAAAGAGACCTGTGATCTCGTAAAGATAGGTATCGGAGGGAACTTTGACAGCGGGAACTTTGAGAAATTCGTTTCCCTCCTCGACATCCTCGAAAAAGAGGGGCTTACGCCCGACCGCATCTGGGACATCAAGTTCAGCCCGGTGATGAAACGGCCGGCAGGGGACACCTCGCCTGCAGATTATACTGACGGCTGCATGTCGGTCAACGAGCCCTGGCTCTTCAAGGCCGATTCGCTATTGAGGGAAGAGGTCCTGAGAAGGGGGTACAGCACGTCCAGACTCATGCCAATGCCCTGCCAGGTCGAGATAACCGATACGTATGTCGTGAACTTCGATGGGGCCATCTGCAAATGCCCGACCTTTATAGGCAGAAAAGATTATGAGATAGGGAACCTGAGGGATGGCATAAGGGATTACCGCGAGGCCTACAGGCTGGATATCTGGAAAAACGAGAGGTGCCTCGAATGTGAATACCTTCCCCTCTGCTTCGGCGGCTGCCGGTATATGGCCTTTATGAGGGACGGCAACATCGATAGTATCGATTGCAAGAAGGCGTACATGGATGCAGCCCTTGAAACCCTGGTCAGGCAGGACATCAAATACAGGCGGCCTGCGACGACCGGATGAAGATCGCTCCGGCATCGAGTCGTTTCTCCAGATTTAAGTCGTTCGGTCCATCCGCCGGAAAAATCAACAACCTCCTCGTATTCACCCTGGTCAATTCGGTCTGGGGCGTGGTCTATGGGATGATAGGCCCTTTCTATGCACTGTATGTCGCCAAGGTGAGCGGCGGGTTTGAAAAGCTTGGTTTTGCCTTCAGCATCATGATACTCGTACAGGCCGCTGCTTCCTACTATGTCGGCCGCTATTCGGATAAACTCGGGAGAAAACCCTTTCTCTTTGCCGCGGCCTATATGGATGCCATAATCCTTTTCTGCTATACAATCGCCGACCAGACTTATCAGATATATATACTTCAGGCCTTCCTCGGCATTACCAACGCGGTGAGCATGACCATACGGGGTTCCCTGCTCGCGGACATCACCAAGGTGGAAAAGAGGGGCCTGGAGATCGGGAGGTTCAATGCCCTTGTCAGCGTATTCACTGCCTTTGGATTCACCCTGGGCGGATATCTGGCGAAATATTTCGGCCTGAAGTCAATATTCTACTTTGGGTCGGGTATAATCGTATGCTCCACGGTACTGCTTTTCTTTATCAGCGAGCCCGGCGATGAGTGAGAGTTTTCTTCGGCGGCGGCAGGCATCCTGTCGCCCTGGCGCTGAGAAAGACACTCACGAAAGATGGGCAGGCCTGTGGCTGGGGGCTCTTGACATATCCGGCATGTTCGTGATATAACCTTGTCCAATGTCATGCCTGTATAACAGTAGACCACTATATCCTAATCAAGGAGGTTTTATGAAGAGAGGAAGTTCCCGGATTCTGTTTCACGCCAGCCTTATCCTTCTCATTCTGATTTTCGGCGCTGCAGTTGCCTTTGCCGCTCCCCAGGATGCCAAGGCCGCCCCTGCAGCAAAGTCCGCACTCGGCAGTGATGACTGCGTAAAGTGCCATGCCAATCCACCTGCCGATATCGCGGCCGCCGGAGGCAAACACAAGAAGGTAGCATGCCAGGACTGTCATGTCGGACATCCGCCTTCGGTGCCTGCAAAGAGCATTATCCCTAAATGCAGCAACTGTCACGGGGGTAAACCGCATTTTGAGCTTCAGGGCTGCCTCGGGTGTCACACCAACCCGCATACGCCGAAGAATATCAAGATTGGTCCGAATATTACCGATCCTTGCCTCACCTGCCACACCAAGCAGAACGAGGAGTTGAAGGCGACGAAGACAAAGCACTCTATGCTTTTCTGTTCGACCTGCCACAGCACCAAGCACCCGAACAAGCCGGAGTGCTTTAAGTGCCACAAGGGCCACACACCGGAGATGGTCATGGCTGACTGCAGAGGCTGCCATAAGGCCCATGCTCCGAAGCCGGTTGTCTATGAAGATGTTCCGGCGAAATTCTGCTCAGGCTGTCACAAACCGGCCTATGACCTGCTGACATCCAGCAAGGCAAAGCATAAGGACTTTGCATGCTCATTCTGTCACCAGGCAAAGCATAAGATGATACCGAAGTGCCAGGACTGCCATGGGGAGAAGCATCCCGCAGGTATCGTGGCGAAGTTCACCAAGTGCGGCGACTGCCACGGCATAGCCCACGACCTGAACAACTGGAAGCCGAAGAAGGAAGAGTCCAGGAAAGAGGCTGCTCCTGTCCATAAACCGGCAAAGAAAAAGTAGTCCAATCCCCTGACGGGGAACAGAAAAGGGCGGGCCGATTTCGGCCCGCCCTTTTTTTTTGTGAAAAACCGTGCTGAAATGCCCCTGAATCGTCTTTTGAAGGGTATTATTTCTCTCGCCCCGGGGAGGCTATATCTTGTGCCTCTAACTATCCGCTACTCAACATATAGACGCTAAGCAGCATATCCCATTTTTCACTTGACACAAAATTGAATCTCCTTTATATTTAAGTGGTAAATTGTGGTAGAAAGTGGAGGATACGTGCCAGCTTTCTCTGGAAAATATTATTACACACTCGATCCCAAGGGGAGACTGATCATACCGGCTCCTTTCAGGGAAATCATTTCATCCAATTATAACCCAAAACTGTATATTGCGAATGCAGCGTTTGATAATTGTCTGCATATCTATCCGCAGGATGAGTGGCAGAAGTTAGAGGATAAAGTACGCCAGCTGCCGAGCATGGACGAGGCGGTCAAGTACTTCAAACGGAAGGTCATTGCCTCGGCCCAGGAGGTCGAGCTTGACAAGCAGGGCAGGGTCCTTGTCCCGGCATCTCTCCGTGAGGACGCAGGGCTGAATTCAGACATCGCCATCGTCGGCCAGATCGACCGCATAGACCTCTGGGACAGAAAAGAATGGGACCTGGTGACCGATGCGTCAAAGGTGGACAGAAAAGCAGTAGAAGCAAAGCTGACGGAATTCGGGCTGTAACTCTATGACCATTACCCATCTCCCGGTCCTTCTTAAGGAGGTGGTCGACCTGCTCTCACCCAAAGAGGGCGGAACCTGCGTGGATGCGACAATAGGCCTTGGGGGGCATGCTGAAGTGCTGTTGGAAAAAGTTGGACAGAAAGGCCGGGTTGTCGGCATCGACAGGGATGACGAGGCACTGAAAAGAACTGCCGCCCGGCTTCATGACGACCGCCTGATCCTGCGAAAGGGCAGTTTTTCCGACATGGCAGGACTGCTCCGGGCTGAAGGCATTCAGGAGGTCGATGGGATACTTCTGGATCTGGGCGTTTCGATGATGCAGCTGCGGGACCTGCAGCGCGGCTTCAGCTTTACAGCCTCTGAACGGCTTGACATGAGAATGGACAGGGAACAGGCCGTCTCTGCATGGGATGTCGTCAACACCTATTCCGAGAAGGAGCTTGTCCGGATTTTGCGGGAATATGGTGAAGAATACCGGGCAGCAAGGATCGTGAGATGGATTGCCGAGGCCCGCAGCAACAAGACGATCGATACCTGCGATGAGCTTGCAGCCCTCGTGGAACGGTCGATCGGCCGGAGCGGCAGGACGCACCCTGCAACGCGCACCTTTCAGGCCCTCCGCATTGAGGTGAACAGGGAGATGGCAGAGCTGAAAACAGTCCTGCAGGAGGCCCTTGGTGTCCTGAAGACGGGCGGACGGATCTGTGTTATCTCCTACCATTCGCTGGAAGACAGGATTGTAAAGAACTTTATCCGGGACAACGCAAAAAATAAGGTACTGACCATGCTCGTAAAGAAGCCGGTGACCCCTGGCATTGAAGAGATCAGGGCCAATCCTTCTTCCAGGAGCGCTAAACTGAGAGGAGCAGAAAAATTATGATGAGGACGAGGGCTGACGGCAATATCATTTCTCTGTTTTATAAACCCCTCTGCGTCCTGCTCATGCTGGGCGGTCTTTTCTCTCTCATATGGCTGCGTTCGAGCATAGTCTCGATGACGTACAGCCTGAGGGACCTCGAAGAGAGGACGATGGAGGCACGGAAGGATATGAAGATACTCCTTGCAGAACGGTCCAGCCTCATGTCGGTCTCGAAAGTGACTGCTTCGCTGGACGAGCCGTACCGCCATGCAGTGGCGAGTGCCGCGGGCCCGATCGGAAACGGGTATGTTACCCCTGACCGGACCAGGGTGGTTATGGTCCAGAAAAACAGGACTGCCGAGCCGCAGAAGGCATCTCTGAGGATGGGAGACAACCGCTGACACATGGATCATAGGGTGGAGTCGGGGGGTCATAAGCTGCGGCAGGATAGCGGGTTGAACAGGAAGCGCGTTGTTATTCTTAATACAACAATTATCTTTGCATTCATCGCGATCTTTCTCCGCCTGACAGACCTGATGATATTCAATCATAAGCTGCTTTCGAACAAGGCAAAACTGCAGCAGGAGAAGTCAGAGGATATCCATGTGATGCGCGGCAACATCTATGACCGCAGAGGCAGGGAATTCGCCGTGAACATGGAGCTGGAATCTCTCTATTGTGATGCGCGTGAAGTTACGATCGACAAGGATCGGGTTCAGAGGCTGTCGTCGGCACTCGGCATGGAGCCGCGGGCTGTGCAGGCGAAGTTCCAGCCGGAGAAGCGCTTCACCTGGGTTAACCGCAAGCTGACAGCCGAAAAGGTCCAGAAGGTCCGGGATGTCCTCGGTATGAACCGCAAGGTGAAAGACCCCGATGTGCGGGGTTTTGGATTCGTGACCGAGTCAAAGAGGTTTTATCCGAAAGGTGACCTGGCCTCGCATATTATCGGCAATGTCGGCATGGATAATCAGCCCCTTGAAGGGGTGGAACTCCTCTATGACAAGTATCTGAAGACCTCTGGCGGCAAAGTATATTTTTCCAGGGATGCAAGCGGCAGGGAGCTTTCCTCAGGGGTGGAGATGGAGGCAAAGGGCAATGACATCCAGCTGACGATCGATGAGGGGCTCCAGTATATTGCCGAGACAGAGCTCGCAAAGGCCATGGCCAAGTGGCGGCCGGTTGCGGCCACGGCGATCATTATGGACCCGTTTACCGGTGAGATCCTGGCTCTGGCGAACCGCCCCAGTTACGACCTGAACAACCTGGGCCGGGCGAACAGGGACGACGTCAGAAACCGGCCGATTACGGACATTTATGAGCCCGGCTCGACCTTTAAGATCGTGGTCGGTGCTGCTGCACTTGAAGAGGGCCTCTATAACCTGAACAGCCCCTTCGACTGCAGCAGAGGGGCGATTGAGGTCGGCGGCAAGGTGATCCACGATGCACACCGCCATGGGCTCCTCACCTTTAAAGAGGTCATCCAGAAGTCATCGAACGTCGGCTCGATCATGATCGGCATGAAGCTCGGCAAGGAGAATATCTATAGATATGCAAAGCTCTTCGGGTACGGCGAAAAGACAGGGATTGATCTGCCGGGCGAGGTGTCGGGCTGGATCAGGAAGCCAGAGAAATGGTCTGCGACCTCAATCGGTGCCATACCGATAGGCCAGGAGGTTGCGGTGACACCGCTCCAGGTCCTCAGGGCATATTCAGTGATAGCAAACGGTGGTTTCCTGGTGAAGCCGCATGTTGTGTCCGAGATCAGGACCCATGAAGGCCAGCCGGTATATTCTTTCAAGGATCAGGAAAAGAAGAGGATCCTGTCCGAGAAGACCGCAACAGTATTCAAGGACATACTCAAAACGGTTGTGGAAGAGGGCGGTACGGCGACCGGTGCGGCGGTCGACGGCAACGCGGTTGCCGGAAAAACCGGGACGGCTCAGCTGGTGGACCGGAGAACAAAAAGGTATTCGAAGGACCGGTTTATCAGTTCATTCGTCGGGTTTGTCCCTGCTGACAATCCGAAGCTGGCGATGATCGTCGTGGTCTATGAGCCGAAGGGGGCGATCTACGGCGGCGTTGTCGCCGGGCCGGTCTTCAAGAGCATCGCAGGTCAGACGCTTTCATACCTGAACGTACCGCGCGATGACGTTAAAGAGAAGAATCTCCTGCTGGTTGCAAAATGATACTGCGTGAGGTTATGAAAGACATACATGCGCTAAGGATCGAGGGCGATGACAGGACGGATATCCGCGGCATATCATATGACTCACGGAAGACGCAGCCGGGAGACCTTTTTGCCGCGATTTCGGGCGGGCATTTCGACGGTCATGACTTTATCCCGCAGGCGATAGAAAAAGGCGCGGTGGCGGTTATGCATCAGGGGCTGAAGTCAGCGGAAGCCGGGCAGGGGGCTGGAACGACGTTTGTCCAGGTGCAGGACAGCAGAGAGGCGCTGGCGCTTGCAGCAAACAATTTTTATGCGCGGCCATCGCAGGTCCTCCACGTAATTGGCGTGACCGGGACGAATGGCAAGACCACGACCACCTACCTGATCAAGTCAATACTCGAACAGTGGGGAAGAAAGGTCGGTCTCATCGGGACCATACAGTATATGATCGGTCATGAGGCTTATACCTCGGTCCACACGACCCCGGAAGCCCCTGAGTTCCAGCGGCTGCTGCATGAAATGCTCACTGCCGGATGTACGCATGCGGTTGCCGAGGTCTCTTCCCATGCCCTTGCACAGAAGCGTGTCGACGCGACGGTCTTCAGAACGGTCGTCTTCACCAACCTGACCCGGGACCATCTCGATTTCCATAACACCATGGAGGACTATTTCCTTGCCAAGGCCGGGCTTTTCAGCAGACTCCTTGACGATGACGGACAGGTGCTCATCAACTATGACGACGATTACGGAAGAAGGCTCTGGGCAGAAGGTCACCGCGGATACTCATATGGTCTCGACGCCGCTGCTGATATCAGGGCTGAGGATATATGTAACACCCCGGCAGGGCTGAGGTTTAAAATCAGGATACAGGACGAGGCCCATGCGGTCGAATCCTCGCTGATAGGGCTCCATAACGTTTATAATATTCTGGCGGCAATCGGGGCCGGCCTGGCAGTCGGCGTGCCGATGGAGGTGATACTGAAGGGTATCAGTTTTGCCGGCAATGTCAAAGGCCGTTTCGAGCGCGTTGATGCCGGCCAGCCGTTTCTGGCGGTGATTGATTTTGCCCATACCGAGGACGCACTCGAGCGGACGATACAGACTGCCCGGACGCTGACGCAGGGACGGGTGATAACTGTTTTCGGCTGTGGCGGCGACCGTGACAGGGGGAAAAGACCCCGCATGGGTGAAATTGCAACGAGATTAAGCGACCTGGTGATCCTCACCTCTGACAACCCGAGGTCTGAAGACCCCGGGGCCATAATCAGAGATATTGAAACCGGCGCTGTCCGGAAGAACTATCGGATAGAGCCCGACAGAAAAGAGGCGATCAGGCTGGCAGTGCAGGAGGCCCATATAGGCGATCTTCTGCTGATAGCAGGCAAGGGGCATGAGGAATATCAGGAAATGGGCGGGAAGAAGCAGGACTTCAGTGACAGGGAGGTGCTGCAGGAGACGATCAGGCATTTTACAGGCAAGGCATAGTCTGTGCTTATAGAATGAGGGGGAAGACGCAACAGCATTATGGCATATTTGAAGACTGAGGACATACTTGCAGCAACAGGGGGAACGGTACTCTGCGAAGGGCAGGGAACCTACACCGGTGTCTCGATCGATTCACGGACGATCAGGGACGGGGAGCTCTTTGTCGCGCTTCAGGGCGCCCGGAGCGACGGTCACGGGTATCTGCCTGCTGCGCTTCAGCGTGGTGGAGGTGCCCTGGTGAGCGCAGTCCCGCAGGAGATGCCGCACGGGAAAACCATCATCCGGGTCGGCGATACCCTTGAAGCGCTCCAGGCACTTGCGCGGTACCTCAGGCAGAAGCGTGCCATTCCCGTAATTGCGGTCACCGGGACGAACGGGAAGACAACGACCAAGGAACTGACTGCATCGATTTTTTCTCAGGAGAAGAAGGTCCTGAAAACAGGAGGCAATCTCAATAATCATATCGGGCTGCCGCTCTGCATCGCCAGGATGGAGGGCGATGAAGACATTATGGTGCTTGAGATGGGGTCGAATGCCGGCGGAGATATACGGCTGCTTTGTGACATCGCCCTGCCGGACTATGCGGTGATGACGAACGTAGGGCATGCCCACCTTGAAGGGTTCGGGAGCCTTGAGGCTGTCCGGAACACGGACCTGGAGGTCCTCGGCTATGCCAGGACCTTTGCGGTGAACGCTGATGACCGTTTTTTGATGGAGGGCCTGCAGGGTTTGAATTCTGGCCCGGCTGCCGGATACACCGGCAGGACCATAACGTACGGCATCGACAACCCTGCCGACGTAGCTGCACGGGATATCAGCCTTCATGAAAAGGGGTCTTTTTTTCTCCTCTGCCTGCCGGGGGGGAAAGAACTGCCGGTCCGTTTCCAGCTCTCGGGAAGGTTTAATATCTTAAACGCCCTTGCCGCCGCCGCAATCTCCTTTGCTGCCGGGGCTTCACCTGATTCTCTCAGGAAGGGGCTTGAGGCCTTCACCGGGGTTCCGATGCGGCTTGAGACCAGGCAACTGGGCGGCATGCTGATCATAAGCGATGTTTACAATGCAAACCCGGCGTCCATGCAGGAGGCAATAAGGGAACTCGTCAGGCTGAGGCGCGAAAGGACGATTGCGGTCCTCGGCGATATGCTCGAACTCGGCTCATATGCTGAAACAGCGCATAGCGGGATCATCGCCCTGCTGAACGAGCTGAATGTTGAGATGCTTATCTGTGTCGGCAGTGAGATGCAAAAGGCGTCAGCGTCGTTCAGGGGTGACTGCTATTGTGCCGACGACTCTTTTCAGGCCGGCGCAATGCTCGCTGATGTAGTACGGCCGGGTGACACGGTCCTCCTGAAGGGTTCACGCGGCATGCGGATGGAGCAGGTGCTCGCAGAGCTTGAGACGGCATATGCCGGAGGCGTCGATGCTCTATAAGCTTCTTTTCAGCCTTCATGACATATATTCTCCGCTCAATGTCTTCAGGTATATAACCTTTCGGACGGCACTCGCTATCATTACGGCGATGCTGGTCTCTCTTGTCATCGGGCCGGGGCTGATTGAGTATCTCAGACGGATCAGCATGACCCAGCAGATCCGCGATGACGGACCGCAGACGCACCTCAAGAAGTCGGGCACGCCGACAATGGGGGGTGTCATTATAATGATTTCGATCCTCGCGGCAGTGCTGCTCTGGGGTGATCTCGAGAACATGTATGTCTGGATCATGATCTTTTCGCTCATTGCCTTCGGGACGATCGGGTTCATCGACGATTATCTCAAGGTGATCAGGAAGAACCCGAAGGGATTGCGGTCATGGTATAAGTTCGGCGCCCAGATCTGTGTGGCGGTCGTTATCGGGGCGATACTCTATTTCAACCCGAATGATCCGTATAACGATATACTGAGCATCCCTTTTTTCAAAAGGTGGCTTATCGACCTGGGCTGGTTTTATATACCGTTTTCAGTGCTGGTGATCGTTGGCTCGTCAAACGCGGTTAACCTGACTGACGGCATTGACGGCCTGGCAATCGGCCTTGTCGGCATAGCGCTCTTTGCGAACATGATACTGGTCTATATATCGGGCAATGCAAAATTTGCCTCATACCTGCAGGTGTTGTACCTCCAGGGGACCGGAGAACTGACGGTCATCTGCGGTGCGATGCTCGGGGGGGCACTCGGATTTTTATGGTTTAACGCATACCCCGCTGATATTTTTATGGGCGATGTCGGCTCACTCGGGCTCGGCGGAGCTCTTGGAACCCTTGCAGTGATAACAAAACACGAGATCGTCCTTGCCGTGGTCGGCGGGATATTTGTCATCGAGACGCTCTCGGTCGTCTTTCAGGTGGCCTCATTCAAAATGAGGGGGAAACGGATCTTCATGATGGCTCCGATCCACCATCATTTTGAACTGAAGGGATGGCATGAGTCGAAGGTGATCATACGATTCTGGATCGTCGGAATAATGCTGGCTTTGCTCAGCCTTGCAACGTTGAAACTGAGGTGATTATGGAGAACAGGTATCAAAGTACAGGATGCAAAGATCAGGGGCCCGGAATAAGAGGCATTGTCCGGATCCTGTTGTCGGTGGTTGTTATGATGGGCATGGCAGCGACGGCCTTTGCCGACGATATAAAATCAAAGGCAGCAGTGGTCATGGATGCCGAGACCGGCAGGCTGCTTTATGCCAAGAACCCCGATCTGCGTCTTCTGCCGGCAAGCACCACCAAACTGATGACCGCACTCGTTGTCCTCGAACGTGCGAAGCTGAGTGATGTGGTGACCATCAGCAGAAAGGTCTCCCTGACTCCTGCAATGCGGGTCGGGCTGAAGGAGGGCGATAAGGTAACGGTCGAGACGCTCCTCTACGCTGCACTGATGAAGTCGGCGAATGATGCTGCGGTCGCCCTTTCAGAGGCGGTGGCCGGGTCAGAAGAGCAGTTTGTCATACTCATGAACCGGAAGGCGATTGCCCTGGGTGCAAACGACACCCGCTTTATCAATGCCAACGGGCTTCCCGGCAAGGGACAGTATATTACGGCGTATGACCTCTCGAAGATCATGCGGGCAGCGATCAAGTACCCCGTCCTGAAGGAGATCCTGAACACCAGAATTACCGAGGTTGCCACAGAATCAGGCAAGACGATGTTCATCAAGAACACCAACAAACTCCTGTGGTCTGATGATGAGCTGCTCGGAGGGAAGACCGGGTATACGCGGCAGGCCCGTCACTGCTTTGTCTGCGCGGGCGAACGGGACAAAGATACGATCATTGTGGCGCTGCTGGGGGCACCGGCCAGAAACCTGCTCTGGAAAGAATCCGAGGAGCTGCTGACCTTTGGATCCCGCGTCATGAACAAGACCGAAGAACCTGTTGTTTATCTTGCCAAGGCTGATGTGGGGCCGATGAAAGTTTCCCGTGCGGTATACACGAAGACTGAGAATGAGGCGCCTGAAAAAGTTAAGATGAGCAGGAAGGGCAAGGCAAAAAACAAAAAGCTGGCTGCGGCGAAAAAGAAAAAATCAGGGAAATCAGTCACCCGCCTTGCGAAGCACCGGCCGTTGAAAAAGAAGCCCCGCGGGGCCCAGATGGCACAACAAAGGATAGATGAACCTAAAGGATAAAAAAGTGACGGTTGTGGGGCTTGCCCGAAGCGGGGTTGGCGCTGCCAATCTTCTCGCGGCTATGGGCGCCCGGGTGACGGTCACTGACATGAAGACCGGGGAGGCCTTGAAGGATGCGGTCGGGAGACTTTCTCCTTCAGTTGTGTCTGCGCTCGGCGGACATCCTGAGGAGCTGTTTTCCTCTGCGGATATGCTCGTGGTAAGCCCCGGGGTCCCGGCGATCAGGCAGATCGCAGAGGCGCGCGCAAAGGGCGTCCAGGTTATCGGTGAGCTCGAACTTGCCTGGCAGGTGATGCAGGACGTGTCGAAAACAGTCCCGTTCATAGCGATCACCGGCAGCAACGGAAAATCAACGACCACGACGCTGGTGGACCTCATGCTGCGCAGGCAAGGGTCTGCAATAGTCCTCGGCGGCAATATCGGCAATGCCCTGTCCGAAGAGTTCCTGAAGATCATTCAGGCCGGGGCAGGGATGCCTGATGCAGTGGTTGCCGAAGTTTCAAGTTTTCAACTTGAGTCGATCGATACCTTCAGGCCGCATATCAGTGCGATCCTGAATATCACGCCCGACCATCTGGACCGGTATGCGTCGCGGGAAGATTACAGCAGGGCAAAGGCGCGGATATATGTGAACCAGACAGCAGGGGATTACCTGGTCCTGAATGCCGATGACCCTGAAACAATGAGACTGTACGAATCTGAGCCGCGCCTGGCAGACGGCAGAGGCCCCTCGGTATTTTTCTTCAGCAGACGAAGGGTGGTCAGCGGCGTTTATGCAAAAGACGGCATGGTATATACGACGATAAAGACCAGGTCAGCCCAGCCTCTGATATCGGTTAATGAAATAGCAATGCACGGAGTCCATAACCTGGAGAATGCCATGGCCGCTTCGGCCATGGCACTCCTTGCAGGTTGCGGCCCTGATCCGGTAAAGGAAGTACTGAAGGAATTTACCGGCCTTGAACACCGCCTGGAATTTGTGCGGGAGCTTGCAGGTGTCCGGTATATCAATGATTCGAAGGGAACGAACGCGGATGCAGTCCTGAAATCGCTGGAGGGGTTTGAGCAGCCGGTCGTCCTGATCGCCGGGGGGCGCGACAAGGCGGGAGACTTTACGGTCCTCAGGGAGATCATCAGCCGGAAGGCGAAGGCGGTCATCCTTATCGGCGAGGCGGCAGAGAAGATCGGCAGTGCCCTGCATGACACCGTCCGGCTCGCCCGGGCTTCCAGCCTTGCCGAAGCGGTCCAGATGGCACACAGCATTGCAGAGGCTGGAGATGTTGTCCTGCTCTCCCCTGCCTGTGCTAGTTTCGACATGTTCAGGGACTTCGAAGACAGGGGCAGGCAGTTCAAACAGCAGGTCATGGAGCTGAAGGCCTGATGGAGACGCGTGTCCATACCTTGAAGGCACCTGCCATCAGGACCTATGACAGGGGGCTTCTGGCTGCCATGCTGCTGCTTATTGCCTTTGGGTCGCTGATGATATACAGCTCGACCTCGGTCATTACCCCGGTACTCGCCCGGCGGAATATCAGCGAGTTCTATTATTTTAAGCGGCATATGTTTACGATGGCACTCGGCTTTCTGGTGTTTTTCTTTGCCTACCGGATCAAACCCGCCTTTCTGAAGAGGGCCGCGGTACCTATGCTGATTTGCTCTTTTATCCTTCTCCTTATGGTCTTTCTTCCATACATCGGGGTGACGGCGGGCGGGGCGCGGCGCTGGATAAGACTCTGGCCCACGACGTTCCAGCCTTCCGAACTGGTGAAGCTCTCTATGGTCATATTCCTGGCGAGGTATCTCTCGATGCCTGATTATAATCCTGAGAGTTTTTCATCGTTCATCAGGCCGCTCATTGTCATGGCCTCATTCCAGGTCGTGTTTCTGAAACAGCCGGACTTCGGATCGACTATGAGCCTTGCCTTCCTTACGTTTGCCATGCTCTTCATCTCCGGGATGCGGATGCGCTATATAGCCTCGGTATTGGTGCTTGCGATACCGGTTGTCTTTAAACTCGTGATGGAGCCTTACCGCCTCAGGAGGGTAACGTCGTTTCTTGATCCATGGAAAGACCCCCTGGGGAGCGGGTTCCAGCTTGCCCAGTCTTTCATCGCCCTGGGGAGTGGAGGGGTCACCGGCCTTGGGCTCGGCGAGTCGAAACAGAAACTGGCTTTTCTCCCTGCGTCCCATACGGACTTCATAGTCTGCATGGTCGGCGAAGAGCTCGGGCTGATCGGGGTCTCGATCCTGATCTCGCTCTTTGTCTTTCTGTTTACACGCGGGATCTCGATCTCGAACAGGTCTCAGGATAAATTCGTCTGCTATCTTTCATATGGCCTTACCCTGATGATATCACTGCAGGCCCTGATCAATTTTGCCGTGGTGACCGGAATGGTGCCGACAAAGGGCCTCCCGCTTCCGTTCCTCAGTTACGGCGGCTCTGCACTCCTGGTGAATATGGCTGCGGTCGGTCTGCTGCTGAGGATCTCGCGGGGCGACGAGACATTGCCCGAACATGAGAACAGGGCCGCAAAAGTCAGGCGGGTTGCCCGGAGAAATATATACGGCGGAAAAGGGGCTGAGGCGTGAAGGTGATCATTGCGGGCGGCGGCACGGGCGGACATCTCTTCCCCGGACTGGCGATAGCCGAGGAATTCAGGAAAAGAGACAGTAATGCAGAGATTGTCTTCGTCGGAACGGAGCATGGTATTGAGGCAAAGATTATCCCCCGCGAGGGGTATCCGATCAAATACCTGAGGTCTCAGGGCATTGTCGGCAAGTCCTTTGCAGGAAAGGTGAAGGGAATCGCCGGGCTGCTCCTATCTTTCTTTGACGCCCAGCGGATCCTCAAGACGGTCAGGCCTGATATCGTGATCGGCGTCGGCGGCTATGCCTCCGGGGCCATCGTCATGATCGCCGACCTGAAGTCGATCCCGACGATGATCCACGAACAGAACTCAGTCCCGGGACTGACGAACAAGATACTCGGCAGGGTCGCCAGGCGGATCTGCGTTACCTATCATGAAAGCCTGACCTCGTTCCCGATGAACAAGACCTTTCTGACCGGCAATCCTATCCGGCCGAAGATCCTCAAGGGAGACCGCGAGGCTGCGTGCAGGCTCTTCTCGCTGAAAAAAGACCTCTTTACCGTCTTTATCTTCGGGGGAAGCTCGGGGGCACAGGCGATCAACCGGACGATGGTTGATGCGCTGAACCACCTGAACGACCTCAAGGATAACATCCAGTTTCTGCATCAGACCGGGGACAGGGATTTTGAGAATATCCGCGATGCCTACAGAAAGACCGGTGTGAAAGGGACTGTGGCACCCTTCATCTACCAGATGGCAGAGGCCTATGCTGCTGCCGATGTTGTCATATCGCGCGCCGGGGCCACGACACTCGCGGAACTGACCGCCCTCGGCAAACCGGCGATCCTTGTCCCGTACCCCTATGCTGCAGGCAGACATCAGGAGTTCAATGCGCTGAAGCTCCGGGAGATGGGGGCTGCCATGGTGATGCTCGAAAACGACTTAAAAGGCGAGACCCTTGCGACGGCGATCCGCGAAATATATCAGAATGCGGGGCTCCAGGCCGAGATGAAAAGCGCAAGCAAGGGACTCGGCAGGCCGGACGCCTGTTCCAAGATCGTTGATATCGCGATGAGCCTGGTGAAAAATTCATGAACAGTATACATAGAAAGTCTTTGAAGAATGCCCCTTGGTATGTCATTCCCGCTTGCCGGGAATCTTTCTTGCCGGAAGGATGCCGGACAAGCCGGCATGACAGAAAATGGGGAAAGGGTTTTTTTGTTTGTGACCCGAATGTCGGGGGGAGAGCAGATGTTTGAGAAATACCGGATAATCCATTTTGTCGGCATCGGCGGCATCGGCATGTCAGGCATAGCCGAGGTGCTTGCCAATCTTGGCTATGAGGTGACCGGCTCTGACCTGAAGGAATCCGACACAACGAGACGGCTCAGCAGCATGGGCGTGAAGGTGAGCATCGGACACCGTGAGGAGCATGTCGGCAATGCACACGTTGTGGTCATCTCGTCTGCGGTCCGCCCCGACAATCCCGAGGTGATAGAGGCAAAGAGGCATCTGATCCCGGTCATCCCGCGGGCCGAGATGCTGGCAGAGCTCGCACGGCTGAAGTACGGCATCCTCGTTGCCGGGGCTCACGGCAAGACGACGACAACGTCCCTGATATCGACCGTGCTCGGCCATTGCGGCCTTGATCCAACGATCATCATCGGCGGAAAGCTGAAGGGCATCGGCAGCAATGCCCGGCTTGGGAGCGGAGAATTCCTCGTTGCCGAGGCTGATGAGAGCGACGGTTCGTTCCTGAAGCTCTCCCCCACGATTGCCGTGGTGACGAATATCGACCGCGAACATATGGAATTTTTCAAGGATATGGACAGGCTGAAAGACGCCTTCCGTTCGTTCATAAACAAGGTGCCGTTCTACGGCGTGGCGTTTATCTGCATCGAAAACAGCCATATAAGGGAATTGATTCCGGACATCCACCGGAGATATATCACCTACGGCTTTTCACCGAACGCCGACATCCATGCTGCAAACATCGAGAAATCCTTTATGGCGGTCAGTTTTGACCTCATGTATCACGGAAAGAACGCAGGCAGATTCAGTCTCCCTGCTCCCGGCATGCATAATGTCCTTAATGCCCTTGCCTGTATCGGGGTTGCGCTGGAGCTCAAGATGGATGCTGTGCGGATTAATGAGGCGCTTGCCGGGTTCAGCGGCATCCACCGCCGGTTCGAGTTCAAGGGGGAGGACAGGGGCGTCAGGGTCTATGACGATTACGGCCATCATCCGACTGAGGTGCGCGCCACGATCATGGCGGCGCGCGAGAATATGAAGTACCTCGGTGCCGGGGCGCAGCTTTTTGTGGTCTTCCAGCCGCACCGCTATACCAGGACTGCAGACCTGATGGATGAGTTTGCCGCATCGTTTGATGCAGCCGACCATACGATTCTGCTGGATATCTACCCTGCAGGCGAGCCGCCGATTGAGGGTGTGACTTCGGGAAAACTGCACCAGGTGATGGGGGACAAGGGGAACAGCAATGTTGTTTACTACGGCGACAGGGAAGAGGCTCTTCACTATCTCCTTTCGCAGGTGCATGCAGGCGATCTGGTCCTGACACTCGGGGCAGGCGATGTCTGGAAAATGGGCGAAACCTTTGTGGAGATGCTGCATGCTGATCAATGAGCAGGAATTGAAAGAGGCTCTGAAGGGCATGTACCAGGGGTATATCGGCTTCGGCATATCGATGAAAGAACATACAACCCTCGGCATCGGCGGCAGGGCGGACGCATTCATGACACCGGATGATCCGCTCTCGATGAGGAACCTCATCTCCCTGTTCCGCAAGAAAGGGATGCCGTACGTGACGCTCGGCAGGGGGAGCAATCTCCTTGTGAGGGACAACGGCATAGACGGCGCCGTGCTCTCGCTGAGCACCTTTAACCGGATCGAGGTCCTGAAGGAAGGGAATAGTGCCGTGGAGCTTTTTGTCGAGGCTGGGGTACCCCTCCAGAAACTGGTCAATTTCTGCCGGGACTCAGGCTATTCGGGGATCGAAGGCCTGACCGGGATACCAGGCACCGTCGGGGGTGCCATCTTCGGGAATGCCGGCTCGTATGGCTGCGAGATGAAGGATCTGCTGGTCTCGGTTGCGATCATGGATTCCGACGGGAGGCTTGAACGCTTCAAGGCCGGGGGCCTGGGCTTCAGCTACCGGCATTCGGATATACAGAAGACCGATGTCGTCCTGAGCGCAAATATCAGGCTCAGGCGCGACGAAAAAGAGCCGGTGGCAGAGCGGACCGACCGGTTTTTCAATGAAAAGAAGGCGGCCCAGCCGATCAATGAGCGGTCGGCCGGCTGCGTCTTCAGAAACCCGGACGGCAGTTCTGCGGGGAGGATGATTGATGAGGCCGGCTGCAAGGGGATGAGGACCGGCGATATTGAGGTCAGCCGTCTCCACGCCAATTTCTTTGTGAACAAAGGAGAGGGCACGGCAGCAGATTATATGGCGTTGATGGACCAGGTCGCTTCAACGGTTCACGCGCGGTTCGGGGTCACGCTCGAACCTGAAATACAGGTAACGGGAAGGGTCTGACGGAGGAAGGTGTTATGGAGAGGAAGATGCTGAAGAAGATAAAGATCGGGGTCCTGCTGGGCGGGCAGTCCGCAGAGCGCGAGGTCTCGCTGCGCAGCGGTGCTGCTGTGGTCAAGGCCCTGAAATCACGCGGCTATACCGTCAAGGCGATCGATGCCGGGCCGGACCTGTATCCGGTGCTGAAAAAAGAAAAGATCGGGCTTGCCTTCATAGCCCTGCACGGGGGCCACGGGGAAAACGGCGCTGTCCAGGGCATGCTTGAGATCATGGGAATTCCGTATACCGGTTCGGGAATCCTTGCTTCAGCACTGGCAATGGACAAGGAGGCCTCGAAGAAGATATTCCTTTATCACGGCATCCCGGTCCCTGCATGCCGCATCGTCAGGCAGCAGGAGTTCAGGGCAAAGGGCTTCAGGCTCAGCGCGGGGTTTAAACTCCCCTGGGTTGTGAAACCGGCTACTGAGGGTTCCAGCGTCGGCGTTGAGATCGTCAAGAGTATGGATGCCGCCGCTAAGGCGGTGAAAAAGGCCTTTGCTTATGGTAATGCGGTTGTTATCGAAGAATATATCAGGGGAAGGGAAGTGCAGATTGCGGTTCTGAATGACCAGGCAATCGGCGGGGTCGAAGTGCGGCCATCCCTTGAATTCTACAGTTATAAGGCGAAATATACTGCGGGGCTGACCGAGTATGTCATTCCGCCAAAGCTGGATATCAGGACTTACAAAAAGGCTCAGGAGGCAGCATTGTCCGCGCACCGGGCCCTCGGGTGCAGTGGTGCGACACGAATAGACCTCATTATCGATGACCAGAAGAAGATCTTTGTCCTGGAGGTCAATACGATTCCGGGCATGACCGAGACGAGCCTGCTGCCGAAGATTGCGGCGTCTGCCGGACTGGATTTTCCGCTGTTGATCGAGAAGATCATGGAAGAGGCTGCTGTTTGAAAAGTGTGAAGAGATTCAGGAAGAATACGGTTGTCAGTAAAGGCAGCCTGTCTGCACCAATCCTGCGCCTGAAGCAAATTGCAAAGGTCGTGCTGCCGCTGCTGATCCTTCTTGGGTTGGCTTCTGCCGGCTATGCAGTGCTCAGGACCGCCTTTCCGCTGGGACAGATACGTTTTGCCGGGAACCAGCACCTGAGTGATGATGACCTCCGGGCACTGACCGGGCTTGGCGAGAAGGAGAACCTTGCGACGCTCTCGTCCGGATCGGTCTTCCGCAGCATGAGCACCTCTCCATGGATACGCTCGGTTTCGGTGAGAAAAGAGTTCCCCAATACGCTCCAGGTATTCGTTAATGAGGCTGAGCCATTCGCGCTCCTTGATATGGGCGGCAGGTATTTTATCGTTGATAATAAGGGGAAGCTGCTGGAGGAACTGAAAGACAGTTCGATACCCTTTCTCCCGGTCATAGTCGGGAACCCCTTTGAAAAGAAAGACGTATTCGCTGAGGCGATAAACCTGGTCCGGGCTATAAAGGAAGCAGGCCTGATTGCCCGCAAGGACAGGATAGAGGTCATAGCGCATAAACAGCAGGAGATGACCGTAAACCTCGACGGCGTTGTGGTCAAGGTCGGGACCGGCGACTACCATGAAAAACTGGTGAGACTGCTGGAGCTTGAGGAAGAGATAAAGAGCAGGAGGATCCCGGTCGATTACATCGACCTGAGGTTTGCCAACAGGGTGGTGGTAAAACCGGTAAACGAGGTGGTCCGCAGATGAGGCAGCATATCGTGGTTGGGCTCGATGTCGGCACTACCAAAATCTGCGCGGTTGCAGCGCAGGTGCATGGTGCTGATATCAATCTCCTGGGCATGGGTGTTTCGCCGTCTGCCGGCCTCAGAAAAGGCATGGTGATCAATATCGACGACGCGGTCGCCTCTATACGGATGGCGCTTGACGAGACCGAGGCCTCCAGCGGCGTCAGGGTCAGGTCTGTCTCTGTCGGCATATCAGGCAGCCATGTCAGGGGATTTGAGAGCTGTGGCGCTGTCGGTGTCAGGGGCAAAGAGGTCAGCCACACTGATGTTGAACGGGCGATTGAGTCGGCAAGGGCGGTCTATATACCTCTCGACCGTGAGGTGCTTCATGTTATTCCGACGGAATTCATCCTCGACGGACAGGAAGGGATTTCGAATCCGGTCGGTATGTCGGGCGTCAGACTCGAGGCCAGGGTGCATATAATTACCGGTGCGGTTTCGTCCGTGCAGAATCTGATGAAATGCTGCGAAAAGGCCGGACTTGACGTGGTGGACCTTGTTTTTGAACCTCTTGCCTCCGCACGGGCGGCACTTACGCGGGACGAAAAGGAAGCGGGAGTGGTGCTTGTTGATATTGGAGGCGGCACGACTGATATTGCCCTTTTCCGGGAGGGAAGCCTCAGGTATGCCTCGGTGCTTGGAGTCGGCGGCAATCACATTACGAATGATATTGCTGTCGGGCTGAGAATCCAGATGTCTGAGGCTGAACGTCTGAAGAAGACGGCCGGAGCTACGGTAATCAGCCGGGACGACGAAGAGCAGGAGGTCCAGATGACCGAGGCCTGTGGTCAGGTCAGGTCGCTGCACCGTGCCAGTCTGATCAATATTATCCAGCCCAGGTGCCAGGAGATGCTCGAACTCGTCAGGGAAGAGCTGAAGCGGTGTTTCGGCTATGAGCATGCCGTGTATGGCGTTGTGCTGACCGGAGGCTCCTCCCAGCTGAGAGGGTTCGACCGCATGGCAGCATCGGTGCTGCAGCTGCCGGTAAGGATAGGCACGCCTGATATCATCAGCCTGCCTGACCACGCCGCCGGTCCGATACTCAGAAGTCCTCAGTATGCCACGGGGGTCGGCCTGGTTGCCTGCTCGTCTGTCGTCGACCGCCCGCGTGCAGTCCATCAGGTCAGTTCCAACAGTCTCCTCGGCAGGATGCGGCACTGGGCAAAAGATTTGTTCAAAAATACAGAAGTAATAAATCCAGACTACAAAAAAGAAGGGGGTATGGTATGTTCGAAATCGAAGAAATAAGGGGCCAAAAGGCAAAGATCAAGGTGATCGGCGTCGGGGGTGCAGGTGGCAATGCTGTCAACAACATGATAGCCTCCACGCTCCAGGGTGTTGAATTCATTGCGACTAATACCGATCTGCAGGTGCTTGAGACGTCTTTGGCACCGGTCAGGGTCCAGATCGGCACGGAACTGACACGGGGGCTCGGCGCGGGGTCGAACCCGGAGATCGGCAGGCAGGCGGCCCATGAAGACCGCGAGGCCCTGATGGAGGTTATGGACGGCTGTGATATGGTCTTCATAACCGCAGGCATGGGCGGCGGTACCGGCACCGGGGCGGCGCCGGTTGTTGCCAGTATTGCAAGGGAACTCGGGATCCTGACGGTTGCCGTCGTGACAAAACCCTTTTTCTATGAAGGTAAACGTCGTCTGATCAATGCAGAAGAGGGGATGAAAGAGCTTTCAAAGCATGTCGATACGATCATCGTCATCCCGAATGACAAGATCAGCATGGTCGTCGAAAAGGGCACCCCCCTGCTCAAGTCCTTCTCGATTGCCAATGATGTCCTGAGGCAGGCGGTGCAGGGCATCTCCGACATTATCCTTGTCCCCGGCCTTATCAATGTGGATTTTGCTGATGTCAAGACGATCATGGAGAACATGGGCCGCGCAGTCATGGGCTCCGGCGTCGGCAGGGGCGAAAGAGGTGCATTCGAGGCAGCGAAGCAGGCGATATCAAACCCGCTTCTTGAGGACTCCTCGATCGAGGGCGCCAAGGGCATCCTGATGAATATCACCGGAGGGATTGAGATGTCCCTGAATGAGATCAACGAGGCAACAGCCCTGATCTATGACCTCGCCCATGAGGAGGTCAATGTGATCTTCGGTGCGGTCGTCGACCCTGACATCAAGGATGAGGTCCGGGTGACGGTTATTGCAACAGGCTTTGATGAGAAGAAGGAAAAAGTTCAGCTTCCGGAGATTCAGAAATGGAGGCCGGTCAAAGAACCGTTGAGCTTCAAGGGTTCCGAACGGGTCCTTGCCAAGAACATGAACTTTGATCTTGAGACGGTGCAGAAAGGCAGCGACGGCTTTAAATACGAGGAGGCCCTCGACCTTCCGACCTTCCTGAGAAAATCAGTATAAAGAATTTATAGTTTCCCCCCGAGGGGCTTCCCGGTTTCCCCCAACAGGGAAGCCCCTCACCCTATCTCCTGGAATTATTAATTATTAGTTCACTGTGCTAAAATCTAGATATGATAAAAATATTATTTGCCGCAGTTATGATGACCTTCCTGTTTGCCTGCCAGGAAAAGCCGAAAAACCCTGTGGTCACATACGGGGACACCATGATCAATTCCTATGAGAAGGGTAAGCAGGCAGGAGAAACCGGGAACCTTGATGCGGTTAAAAAGGGCCTTGAGGCATATCATGCTGCCAATGATAAATATCCTGAGAATCTCGATGAGATCAGGCCTCTTGTCGGCCAGAATCTGGATATATCAAAATATGACTACAATCCCCAGAATGGCACCGTGACCCTTAAATCCCCCTAGTCGGAACTCCTCCTAGGATCTTTTTTCCTGAATAATAGGAACTATTCCCAATTACATGATTGTTTTCCTTCTGGTAACATGAAATTAAGAGAGCAAAAAAAAGAAGG
>Ga0334722_10001139_pt1 | contig 34502 bp, 27 predicted proteins | sample C3_bottom_MG_FD_207210 | JGI IMG/M metagenome (GOLD analysis project Ga0334722, IMG submission 207210) | Sediment microbial communities from Yellowstone Lake, YNP, Wyoming, USA - C3_bottom | ecosystem: Environmental > Aquatic > Freshwater > Lake > Sediment | place: USA: Wyoming | collected... | reverse complement strand
TGGCGGTAAAAAAATTCTACGCCATTGCGGTGGGGCGGCGGCCCGGGATCTACGATAACTGGCCCCTGGCCCACGCCCAGGTCATGGGTTTCCCCGGCGCCCGCTACAAGGGTTTTCCCAGTCGCGGAGAGGCAGAGGCCTGGCTGGCGCAACCGGCCTCTGCCCGGGCTCCGGCCCGGCCAAAAGCCAAGGTGGCTGCAACCCCGGCCCGGAGTGAGCAGGCGTCTCGGCCCGGCGAGGTCTTGGTCTACAGTGATGGCGGCGCCCGCTTTAATCCCGGTCCCGGCGGCTATGGCGTCATCATCATTGCCGATGGCGAACGGCGGGAACTTTCCGGCGGTTATCGGCATACCACCAACAACCGTATGGAACTGATGGGCTGTATTGTCGCCCTGGCATCCCTGGCGGATTGCGACCAGCCGATCACGGTGACCACCGATTCCCAGTATGTGGTCAACGGGATCAGTAAGGGCTGGGCGCTTTCCTGGCGCAAGCGGGGCTGGCTCAAAGCCGATCGGCAGCCTGCTTTGAATGCCGATCTCTGGGGGCGGTTGCTTGACTTGACCGAGGGGCGAGAAGTCAACTTCTGCTGGGTGCGCGGTCACGCCGGCCATCCCGAAAATGAACGTTGTGACCAACTGGCGGTCGCCTCGGCGGCGCAACCCGGTTTAGAGGTAGACCATGGCTATGAGGATAGCTCACAGATGTAACCTGTTGGCTGTATTTATCTCCATAACGAAATAAGCAAAGTTTCACAAAAAAAAAGCCGCCCCCAAAGGGGCGGCTTTTTTTATGCAAAATCTACGAAGTAGAACTTATGTATTGTCTTTCGTGGTGTGACAGTAAAAGCATCCGGTACCATCGGTAGCAGCGTTAGGTCTATGCGCGATCATGCCGGTGTAGTCGAAGCGTAAAGCGTCATCGTACTGGGAGGCATGGGCGCGATGACAGGAAAGACAAAATACCTGGTCGCCCTGCTGAATGGTGGCAGCAACCGTACCATCTACCCGCGCAACTGGAATCGTCGGGCTGTAATTTACTACGCCAAACATACCTTGATACTCACCATCCTGAGGGATGTTAACGTTGGAGGGATGACGCATCCAAGGACTTACAGGGGAGGAATTCGCAGTAGTAAGTCCAATTAAGGCACCATGAACTTCAGTGTTGTCATCACCGCCATTCAACCGGGGGGCGCTATTGTTGGTACCCATGGCATGGAACATTTTGTGACATCCGGCGCAGAAGGCACCAATATTTGTACGATCTTCTGTGGGACCTGAGCCCAGATCAGCAGGGGCACGGTAGAAATTGTGGTTGGCAGTGGTCGGAACCTGTTCCCAATCCACCGATTCGTAGGGGTTATGCTTTAGACCGACGGACCCGGTTGGATTTCCGCCGCCTTCGACAATGTCCACACCTGCTCCACCATGACCGCCAAGGTAGCGATAGGATTTGTCAGTGGCATTGTGGTGACCAAGGCGGTTGTGGCAGGCCTGGCAACCATTGTTTTTGATGTTCATGGTATTATTTGTAATGGAGTCGGGTATGGCCAAGCTGGTATGACAACTACTACCGCAATTATACTGGTTGCCAGGGGCAACGCTCAAAACACTATCCTGCCCTGAAATGCCGAAGACATTGTGACCTTTAGCGGAATCAGTTGATACATTGAAGAAATTGCCGCCCGCAAGGGGCTGAGCCGGGTAGCTCGTCGTGTTAAAAACAATGGGTACCCGATTGCCATTGGCATCGGTGAGGATCGTCTGGCCACCGGTGCTGCTATGGCAACCGACGCAGTCGGTTTTCAATAAGCGAGCCTGTTCTGCAGCCGATGTACCATGCGTGATAGTGGTAAGAGTGGTACCCCAACGAGCGGCGGTAGAATAATCGGCGCTTGCAGCAGCACTATCAGAGGCTGAAACTACAGTGCCACCGTTCTGACTATTGTGCATGGTGTGGCACATATCGCACCGGCCGACTACCATGGCCATGGTATTATAACAAACCACCCCGGAAGCTAACAGTACTGCCCCGGTAATCCCCAACGTCCTTACGAGCTTAACGCCCTTTTTCCCCGTTACCTGCATCTGTTTCCCCCTCGCGGAATCGTTTTGTAATATGGTTAAAGTGGTTCCGAAATAACCGTGATATTAGTTTGATACTTTTTGCTTGTCAACATCAAAAGTTGATAATTTGCGGGAAAATCTAGGATATATCTCTCTCTGCTAATTTTTGCCGCTATTGATCTGGAGTCGATATTGAATCCTCCCAGAATTGCAGTTCCGGGATATACCCCTTGCGGGCCATCTTGGCGGCCATGAATGCTGACATGAGATGATATGCCAGGACCAGCATCCCTCCACCAAGGATCCCGCCAGGAATGCCAATAATCACCAGGATGATGGTAATAATCCAGGTGAAGAGATAACCAAGCATCTCGGTAATGCCCAATGAATTGAATGATAGATAGATGGCGCCCAGCCCAGGGAATAGCAGAGATTTTTTGATGGCCTTGCCTACAGATTTATATTGGGTGAGGCAGTGAGGGCAGGTCGAGATTTTTTCTGGAACCGGTTGAAAACACCCAGGACAGAGCTGGGGCAGGTATTTTGTCTCTGATTCAGGAGCTTCTTCATCGTTTAGCATTATCTCCTGAATATATTGCGAAAATTCATTGGCCAGGGCACGTTTTATTGTAGTGAAATCCCAAACATGACCTGATTCTGTTTTGATTATCAGTGAAGTGCCGTAAAAGCCGCGAGATATAGAGCTTATGTCGGTCATGGGAACTTGGAAGACGTAACGATCAGGTCTGGTTAATTTGTAATCGAGATTGATAAAAAGAAGGCGGTGATTGGTGGCAACCAGGGCGTAGTAGTTTAGGGGCCAGGTCAGCAAGCCATTGGCATAAGGAATTTCAAAGCGAAAATAGGCTATGCCACTGGTAATTCTCTGGAGCTTTTCACCTTCGGTAAGAATTCTGTCGATCAGTAAGGGGGCGGTGGCCAGGATGAGTTTGTATTTATGCTGATTGAGTTTGCCGCTGTATCTGCCTCTTTTGTCAGGCGAAAAAAGACCAGAGAGGACGAGTGTCTCAGCCGGTAACCCGTTTAAGCCGGGGAATGTGTCGATAATTGCGGCGGTAGCAGCAGATTCATCTGTCGGTTCGCTGGCGGGTTGGTAGTCATCATTTGCTTTATTCTCCGGGATCAGGTCTGGGGCGGGTACTATTGCCGACGTGAGACCAACGATTTGCGCCTGCTTTGCTGATTGGGCGTCCTGACTGGTGTCAATAAGAAAGCGCCGACCACAGCCCTTGCAACTGGTTGCCGAATTATGGGGAGGCACGAAGCCTTCGCGCAGACGATGCTGCTTATTACAGTGAGGACAAGTGATGATCATGGGCGGTGCTATGAGAGCAATTGGGTTGAACAGGTAACCCCCAGTGATTCATAGATCTTGAGAGTGGCCTTGGATGAGTTGAGGGTATAAAAGTGTATCCCCCGGACTTTATGGTCTAGAAGGTCCCTTACCTGTTCGGTGGCCCAGTGGATGCCGACTTTTTCCACGTAATCATCATCCTGGACCCGGGCTACGGCCTTGAGTAGCCGGGCCGGTAGACGGGCACCTCCGGCCAGCTCGGCCATTCGGACCATCCCCTGACGGCTGGTGATAGGCATAATTCCCGCCACAATCGGCACATTGATTCCGGCAAGCTCGCAACGTTCGCAGAAGTCGTAAAAATCACGATTGTCGAAAAAAAGCTGGGTGACTATGTAGTCAGCGCCAGCATCTATTTTGGCCTTAAGGTGTTCGATCTCCGTCAGTCGGTTGGGGGTTTCCGGATGTCCTTCGGGAAAGCCGGCCACCCCGATGGACATCTCGGGAAACTGCTCTTTGATGAAGGCGACCATCTCAGCGGCGTTGGCAAAGGCCTCAACCGGGGTGTGTCCTTTATCTTTCCCCTTCGGCTTGTCGCCTCGCAGGGCAAGGATGTTCCTGACCCCAACGGCACGGTATTTGGCGAGAATCTGGCGAAGCTCATCTCCAGTGGAACCGACGCAGGTCAGGTGTGAAACCACGGTCAGATCTGTTTCCTTTTTGAGCCGGACCACCAGTTCGTGGGTACGGTCACGGGTGGAGCCGCCGGCCCCGTAAGTAACACTCACGTAAGAAGGATGAAGTGGGATGAGATCCTTGATATGTAAAAAGAGATTTTCCCAGGCATCCGGGGTTTTCGGGGGAAAAAATTCGAAACTGAAAGAAGTTTTAGCCGAGGCCAGTATGTCTTTGACAAGCATGAGGGGCGGCTCCGTGTTTCGTAGAATTGGGGCGGATGTCTGCCCGTTTTTTCGGGTTGGATAATAATAGGCACTGACAGGCTTGGCAACCTGAATCGACGGGAAGCCGTCGTTCAAAAACAACAGTCACATTTAGAAGCTGTAAACGGCAGAAGGGGCCGTATCCAAGCGGCCAAAAAGGTAAAAATTGTTTCTTGACGGCCCCTGAGGTCAAGCATGATCGGCAGGAATGTTCCAGTGGGAGCCCTTTTAGGGTCAACGGCCGAGATTGGTCAATGGCGAGAAAATTGCCAGGGGCATTTTGAAGGCGTTGATAAACAGATTTACTAGGCCTTCGCCAATTGCCTCGGGCGGAAGCAGCGTGACGTCTGGATCGCGAAGATCACCCTTAAGGCCGACTGGAATTGAGATAAGCGCTTTGTCCCTGCCTCCGACAACCCGGCCGATGATCGGGAGGTTGGTGAAGATCGCGTCGAGGCTTTTCAGCGGCGCAACCATGATGATCAGATCTGCCTGCCCATTTTGCAGGTCGATTTTGCCGGAACCGAAAAGGTTTATACCCTTTCCTTTTACCACTGCTTTTTCGATGATCAGGCGATGGTTTTCGATATGGCTTTCGACCTCCAGACTGGAATAGGCAAAGCCATCGCCCCCTAGTTTGGGGAGCTGCTGGCTAGTGAATAAGTCGGTTAAATTGACTACACTGAACACCTTTGAGAGAAACCCAAGACGGCGGATGAAGCCGTTTTCCGAGTAGAGATTAATCTTGCCGCCCCGCCAGTGTTGGCTATTGCCCTGAAGGTTGCCATCAAGGTGCACCGGGCCTTCGATCAGGGTGTTATTGAACCCGAAACAGGGGATAACCTCTTGAAATTCCGGCGGGGCGGCGCTGTCGGTAAAGAAGTTAACCGAGGTCTCTCCATCGCTGGGTCTGCCATAGATGGTTCCGGAAATATCCAGACCGCATACCTTGGACGAGCGTAAATCCAGGGAAAATCCCCCGGACGGCAGCAGGGTCAGAAAGCCGCGTGCCGGACTTAGGGTATAGCTGTCGCCAATGGCCGGAACAGGTGCTCCAGGGCTTGCTGCGGCGCCTGGAGAGGATTCGAAGCGGTCAAGACGGAATTGCAAGGTCCCGTGACGCGGCCATATTTTGGTCTGATTTTGTGCAGATGATACGGCCGCTTCACCTGGCCCTGAATCGGAAAGTTTACCGATGCCATCGACTAGTTTGTCCACGGTGTCCCGGGTAAGTTTTTCGGCATTCAGGTTCAATTTGAAATCCAGCTGCTTGACGGATGGGCTAACCGTACCGCTGATTTCGATACCCTTGCTACCACCAGAGTCGAGCAGCGCTTTTTCGATGAGCAGGCTGCCATCTTCCTGGCTCCTGATGCTTATATCACGTAATGTCGTGGGGTTGCCGGCCTCCCCGAGGGGCCATTGCATCCCCAAACTCTTCAGCCATCCGTGCAGGTTTTTCCCGCCGGGGCGCAGGGGGAGTTGCAGATTGAAGTCGCCCTCCAGCCGTCGGCTGTGGATAATGTTGGCCGGCAGGAGCTTGGCGATACTTTCGGCTTCGACAAAGCCTTGCCAGCTTAAGAATATATGGGTTGGGGCCTTTTTGGGATAGTGCAATTGGAGTTTGCCGTGGTCAGGCGGGGCGGAGATTACCAGCTCTCTGACGGTGAAAAGTTCGGCCGTGTTGATTAGATCCAGGCGGATTTCCGGGGCATCGGCAACACCGGCACCAGCCTTGACGGTGCCGGTTACGGCGGTTTTCCCTTTGTCCCAATCGATCCGGAGCCGCTCAAGAGTGCAAGGGATGAGCGGGAAATATTCGCCTGGTATCCAGTCTTTCCCCTTTACCCATTGGGCCAGTTTTTCCTTGACGGTGCCGGTGAAGGAAATTCGCCCCCGCCAGTCGGTAAAACGTTGATGGAGGAGGCTGCCCTCAATGATCAGCGGCTGATCGAGGAAATGGAGTCGGCTTTCGCCCAAATCTACCTTCTCCTGGCTGATGGTGGCCCGTATTTCTTCCGCCAGAAATGGTTCCGGCAGAAGAGGGGTATGCCAGCGCGATCCCTTGCTGGTCAGACGCCCGCTGTATTGCCAGCTCGCCGGGGTGTCCAACAGCCCAGAGAAATCTCCTTCCTGCAGTGCAACTATTCCCTCCGCGCTGGTTATTGCCGGGTGGAGGAGCTCAGCGATTGTCGGAGTGTGGGTCAATTCTTTAAGCAACGGCGCCAGGTCAAGGGTGGCGTTCAGGCTGGCGCCGGTTACCTTAACGGGGCCATTCCAGGACACTTGTCCTGATGTATCTTGAATTTGCTGCGTGCCCCAGGAGCCGCTGACCTCACCCCAAGTTACCCGGTCCGGCAGGACCGACAAATTCCCTCGATTGATTTGAAAAGGCCAGGAGATCCGGTCGTATTCTCCCTTGCCAGACATGCTGTCAACCAGGACAGTGACCTGCGGATCCAGTAAATTGTCGCCGATGGTCAGGTGACCGTGGGCCTGGCCTTGGATGTGGTGGAAGTGACGGACCTCATCCTGGAAACGCTGATGTTTCACCTCTTCCAGCAAGACTTTGGGCAGATCGGCCAGATCGGCCTGGATATCCAGGTCGAGTTTGAAATCATTTTTCCTCCCCAAGAGGTCAAGGTAGAGACCGCAATTGCTGCCGGTACTGTTACCTAGTTTGGCATGCAGCCCCTTGCCGGACAGGTAGCCGTTGACGATTTCAATGGGGCCGCCCGTTTCCTTCAGATCGAGTTGAGTGCCGGGTGGGTGGATTTCCGAGCGGGCCACATCAACCTTGATGTCCATCTTTTCCAGATGTTGAAAATCCCCCAATCCCCCCTTGAAATAATAGCTGGCGCGGTTGGCTGCGCCACTTCTGACAATATCGCAAACCAGTTTAGTGACCTGATGCTCGCCGAACAGTTCCATGATTTTCTGGCGGACGGCGGTGAGGTCAAGGTTTCGGCCGTGCAAGTCAATCAGCCAGGTCGCCGACGGCGGGTCAGCTAGTCGAGGGGAGGCGGGGAGTTGCGCCGAATTGTTGCTGACTGCGATACGGCCGCTAAGCAACGCCGCAGGAGCCTTGAGTTGGAGTTTGGCAATGGCGATGGACAGGGCTTGGGGGTCCTTATCAACGGTGCAGGAAAATTCTCCGCATTCCAGAAAAGGCCTGTCCGGGATCTTAGAAAAATGAAAACTGGGGAAGTCGCCGGTCACGTTGAGCCTGAACCGATCCTCGCCTTGCCCGGTGATGTCTCCGTGTAGGGCCAGTCCTGTTGCTTTGGTTAACAGACGGCCATCCAAGAGATCTGGGAGAATGGAGCGGAGTTGCAGACCGGCCACTTCGTAAGCGAATTGATAGCTCCGGTTGGTGAAATTGTAATTGCCAGTCGCCTGCAATCCGGAAAAGACGGGAGAGGCACACTTGACCTTTATCTCGCAACTCTCCGGGGTAAGACGAAGACGGGAATTAATCCCGTTAATCACCAGTGGTGGCCGGGTCGATTCTTTGCTGAACGGTCCGGCCGTGATCTCGGCGGAACCTTCGACGATACTGATATTTAGCTGGGGAAGGGTGGGAAGAGGTCCGGAATTTTCCTGGGGCAACGCTGAAAGCGCGATTTTGGGTTTGATTAGCATCAATTCTCCCAAATCAAACCGGCGCTGCAGCAAGGGGAGCCACTTTGGAATTATTCTGATTTCCGGTATCGAAATAGTGGTCCCACCCTTGGTGATGGTGATGTCGTATAGGGAAAAGTGGGGGACGGGAAACCAGTCCCAATGCAGTCGGTTAGCTTCAACCTGCCAACCGGTGGCGGCAGACACGCGGGCAGCGACCTCGGCCCGGACCGGGCGAAGATCAAGCAGCCGTGGGCCGTGATAGACCAGGAGACCAATGGCACAGATTATGGCTAAGAAGACGATAAACGTTTTCATTGAACCGGTTGGTGGACTGAGGTGATTCCTTAGGTGGGGCGTGCCGATGAAGGCTAAGGTACTTCATAGTCAGTGAAATGTTGATAATATCATGGCGCTCGCCAATCACAACAGGATAATTGGCACAGTAAGCTACCTGCTGCCAACCCGTACACTCTTTTCGCGGTAACCTTGGTCTTTGTGGTGGTTCCTCGCGGAGGTGGATCAGTCTCAGAGGTGGTCTGGTTGGCGGGATCGTTTTGTCATGCCGCAGAAACAGCTTGTCCCTTGTGGTTTTTTCTCGTAATTTCCAGAATTCTCCGGATAAGCTCCGTGGGGTATTCCGGAACAGGTTTGGTGGCTAGCGCATTGACAGCGGACGCACGGCCGAGGCCACGAACCCATATTTTTTGTTGGCCAGATTGGTTGCTAATGACCTTTCCCGAAACCTGAAAGTTTCGTAGGGTCTATTCGGGAGTCTTTGATGAACAAGACCAGAATTGGGGTAATTGGGGTCGGTTACCTGGGGAAATTTCACGCCCAGAAGTATGCGGCCATGGCCGATGTGGAACTGGTGGGGGTGGCCGACGCCTCGCTGGAAACAGCCAGTCAGGTCGCCGAATCCGTTGGCTGCCGGGCATTTGCTGATTACCGGCAGATGTTGGCCGAGGTCGAAGCGGTTTCCGTGGTAGTACCCACTACCCTGCATCATCTGGTGGCGGGGGAATGTCTCCAGGCCGGTTTGGACGTTATGCTGGAAAAACCCATGACCGTTACGGTGACGGAGGCAGATGATCTGGTCAAATTGGCCGCAGCCGGCCAGCGTATCCTCCAGGTGGGGCATCTGGAAAGGTTTAATCCTGCTATCCTGGCCATGGAAGAGCACCTCACCACGCCCATGTTTATTGAATCGCATAGGATTCATGTCTTTAAAAACCGGGCACTGGATGTAGACGTAGTGCTGGATCTGATGATTCATGATATCGACATCATTCTTACCATCGTCGCCTCACCTCTGGTCAATATTCATTCGGTTGGTATGCCGGTAGTGACCAAAACCACGGATATTGCCAATGCCCGTTTGATCTTCGCCAACGGCTGTACCGCCAACGTCACAGTTAGCCGCATCTCCCGGGAAAATCTCCGCCGGATCCGTATCTTTCAGCCCCACTCTTTCATTTCGGTGGACTACGGCAAAAAGGAATTGACGGTCATCAAGCAATTGCCGGAGGTCGATGCGGACGGGTTTCCCCGGCAGGAGATCATCAATTCCTGTTATGTCGAGCAGGATGCTCTGGCTCTGGAGCTGCGTGATTTTGTTACCAATGTCCGCAACCGCACCAAGCCGCGAGTGGCGGGCGAAGAAGGGCGCCGGGCCCTTGCCGTGGCCACCGATATCATCAGCCAGATCAAGCACCACGCCGAACGCCATTGGGGGCAGCTGGGGGTTGATTCTTGACGGTTGGCGGGGAGAACGGAGCGCCCCGGGTGATGCTGATTACCGGCGAGGCCTCCGGCGACATGCACGGAGCCAACCTGGTCAAGGCCATGCGCGAACTGGCCCCTGGTCTGCAGGTTTGCGGCATGGGCGGTCCCCAGTTGGTTGCCGAGGGGATGGAGGTGCTTTACGATGCTGCCCGCCTGGCGGTGGTGGGGCTGGCCGAGGTCTTCAGTCACCTCTCTGATATTCGCGCCGCCCTTGCCATCCTGGGAGAGCGCCTGGAGAAGGAGCGCCCGGACCTTCTGGTCCTCATTGATTTGCCAGATTTTAATCTGATGATGGCAAAGAAAGCCAAACGGCTGGGTGTGCCGGTATTTTATTATATCAGCCCACAAGTTTGGGCCTGGCGAAGTGGCCGGGTCAATAAAATCCGGCGACTGGTCGATGGGTTGGCTGTTATCCTGCCCTTTGAGCAGGAGTTTTACCGACAACGGGGAATGGCCGTGGATTTCGTCGGCCATCCTTTGCTAGACACAGTCAAAGCCAGCAATTCACGGCAAGAGCTTTTTGCCCGGCTGGGAATTACCCAGGGTAATAGGCCAGTACTCGGTATTCTTCCCGGCAGTCGGATCAGTGAGGTGCATGCCATGCTGCCGATATTCCTGGAAGCGGCGCGTTTAGCAGCCGCGAAAGTTGGCCCGCTTCTTTGCTTGTTGCCGGTCGCTACAACCCTGAAAGACGAGTTGTTGGCCGAGTATTTGCGAGCGCAATCAGGTCTTGAGATCCACGCTATCCGGGAAGGTCGTTATGATCTGATGGCTGCCTGTGATGCGGTTATGGCTGCTTCCGGCACGGTGACCCTGGAGTTGGCGATTCTTAATGTCCCCATGGTCGTTGCTTACCGGGTTTCCCCAATAACTTATTTTTTAGGCCGCCGCCTGATCAAGGTCAAATATGCCGCGCTGGTAAATCTGGTGGCGGATCAGGAGGTGGTGCCGGAACTTATGCAAAGAATGGCGACCCCGGAAAATATCTGCCGGGCAATCTTGCCAATTCTCAGTTCTCCCAGTGCGGCTTGGCGGATGAAGGAAGATTTGAGCCGGGTGGTTAAATTGCTTGGGGCACCTGGAGCCTCGCGGCGGGCTGCAGATATCGCCTTGCAATTGGCTAAACCGAGGCGGCGGTGAGTTGGTGGTATGAAGTCTCAGGCGTTGACACGTCCAGTGGCAAGATTATTATTGAAGATCTGAGTGTTTGAAGATTAAGCCGAATCTTTCGGGGATTTCCTTTGGTGGCCCGGCGTGTTCTTGCCCGGTGGACTCCTGAGTCTCTGTTCTTTTCGGCGGTCAAGTCCAATAAGGATCAGAGTGTATAAAATACATTTTCTGTGGTGCTGGATGTTGGTTTCTTTAACCCTAGCCGTCTCGGCACAGGCCGAACTTCCCGATTTCATTCGCAGTAAGATGGGTTATCTAGGGGGACAGGTATACGTTGATGGTAAAATCCAGCCGCAAGTGGTAATCGCCTTTTTCAACGAAAAAAACGGCCATCCCCCGCTTAGCGAGGGAATGGGGCGGGTCCCGGAGTTTCTTTTCCGTACCGATTCGGCAGGAGAGTTCAATGTGAACTTGCCCGCCGGGCAATATTATGTCGGGATTCTCATCCGGAATTCCCGAGGCGCCCCCGGCCCTCCCCGTCTCGGGGAAAAGTTTTACTTTGCCGTCAATGACCGGGGGGGGTTGCTGCTGGTATCCGTTGCTGAACAAGAACGCCAAGAGGTCGGGAGAATCAACGGCGCCCCGCATTGGTCATTTACTGATCCGACAATGTACTTCAAGGTGACCGGGGTAATCCGAAAGGAAAAAGGGGAGCCGGTTGCCAATGTTGTGGTCTTGGGCAAGAGTCGGCTCAATATTCCCAGACCGGAATACATCTCGGCCCGCACCAGCAGCGATGGTACTTATAGTCTGAAACTTCCGGCGAACATTTCCTATTACCTGATGGCCCGTCAGGACATTGCTGCTTCCCGACCAAAACCGGGAAGTTTAGTCGGAACCTACGGGATTCATTCCAAAATCGGTCTGGCTACTCTTAACTTTTTCAGCAATGCCACCCCACCGTCAATGATACCAGGAGAGGGTGAAAATAGCCGCGCGATGACGGTCAGCGGCCGGGAGGGTGAGACGCGGAGTGGGGTTGATATCTATATGTACCCGGTGCCGGATCCCGAGGTGATGAAAAAGTCAGTGCAAAGCAGTGTGACCTCGCAACTGCATGAAAAAATTCCGAATAATCAGGTCTATTTCGAAGGGAAGAGTGGTCGGCTCAGCGCGAAGTCTCTCCGGGATCTTGAGCAATGGGTCGCATTTCTGCTCAGCAAAGATGAGGTTGATATTGAACTCGTTGGTTATACCGATAATCTTGGTACTACGGCGGCGAATTTTTCCCTGACCGAAAAACAGGCCAGAATTGTTGCGGAATATTTTGTCGTCCACGGGGTGTCGGCTGAACGCATTAAGGTTGCTGGGATGGGCGCCCTTAACCCGGTCGCAAACAACCGCAACAATGCCGGTCGGGCCAAAAATCGTCGAGTCGAGATTAAAATACTGGGGGCCGATAATTGAAGGTCAAACCAAGCCTACTCTTCCGGAGATCGGCAATGTTGCTGCTTCTGGCTGGACTGCCGTCGCAGCTAGCTGTAGCTTTGACCCTCACCGAGAATACCCTTTGGCAGGGCGAGGTGCGGATGGAGGAAGACGTTCTGGTGCCAGCTGGGATTACCCTGACGGTTGCTGCAGGCACCAAGGTCCTGGTGCAGACGGCCGAGAGCACCAAGATTGATCCAGAATATCTTTCGCACCAGACCGAACTTCTGGTCAGGGGGCGGTTCGTGGTCAACTCTGCCCCAGGGGCGAAGGTACGTTTTACCGCTGCGGAAAATAGCAAGGAAGCGTCACGCTGGGCCGGAATCATTGTCGACGGCGGGGAGGCGGAGCTGCATGGTCTCGAAGTACGGAACGGCGAGGCGGCCGTCACTGTGGCCGCCGGTCAGGTGGGCCTGCACGATTGCCTGCTTGCTGACAACCGTTATGGTCTGGTGGCCCAGTCCGTGGGGGCGGTAGTTAATGCTACAGCCACCACCATCGAGAAAAACGATTATGGTGTCATGACCTACGACGGTGCCGCGGTGAAATTGGCTGACGACTGTGTGATAAAAAACAATGCCAAGGCCGATAACTTCGTTGGTCGCCGGGCGCCGGTGGTATCGCCCATCGAACCTACAACGGTTGCCACGGAACACCAGCGACCGGTAACCACGGTATATCGTGACGAGGCCTTGCCTGGAACCACCGTATGGAAAGGGCGGATCCAGATTGACGGTCAATTGCGTTGTCCGCCGGCGAGCCGCCTGATTATCCTGCCAGGCACGGTGGTGGAATTCACTAAAAAGGACACCAACGGTGACGGCATTGGTGAAAACGGTTTGCAGATCCAGGGCCAGTTGATTGCCAAGGGCACCCCCACTGAACCCATCATCTTCCGTTCCGCCGAACAGGTTCCGCACCGGGGTGATTGGGACGCCATCAACATCCTCGGGAGCGACCTTGCCCAAAGCCTTCTGGAATATTGCCGGGTTGAAGATGGGTACCGAGGTATGCACTTCCATTATTCCAATGTGGCCGTCAACCACCTTACCCTGCACAACAACTACCGCGGCGCCCAGTTCCAGGAATCGTTGGTGCGGATCAACGGCAGTCGCTTTTTCGATAACAAAAGCGGCATTCAGGCGCGGGATTCCGAACTTACCTTCACCAACAACGAGGTGACCGGCAATCTTAACGGGGCCAATTTTTTCCGGATGGACCTGACCGCCAGCCACAATACCTTCGGCGATAATTTTTGGGATGGCCTCCGGGTGAGGGAAGGGGTTTCCCTGGTGCGCGGCAACTTGATCGCCGGTAACCGCATGGGTCTGCTGGTTTCAGATGGGGGCAACGGTAGCTTCAGCGATAACGTGATGAGCGGAAATCTTGAGGGGGGGCTCTTGCTCCGTGACACCGGTGAGGTAGCGGTGAGCGGCAACGCGGTGACCGCCAACGGTATTACCGGGATTAGTTTGCGGAACAGCGGCGCCCTGATCACCAACAACCTTATCGCTGGTAACGGTGAGCGCGGGGTCGGAATAATTTCCTTCTCCGGTACTTTCACCGGCAATAATCTGGTCGCCAACGGCAAATATGCCGTGGGACTGGAAGGGCCTGGCGATCTGGATGCCGCCGGGAACTGGTGGGGGGGAAGTGATCTGACTAAAGTGATTTATGACCGCCATGATGAACCTGGATTGGGTGAGGTGAAATTCACCACCCAACTAACGGAACCGCGCCCCTTCGAGTGGCCGCTGGCCAAGGTGAACAGCGATGCCCTCTGGGCCGGGGAGATCCATTCCGCGGAAATGCTGAACGTTGCCCCGGGTGTGGCTCTGACCGTGCTGCCCGGCACGGTCTGCCGTTTCGACAGCGATACGGCCGGTATTCAAGTTAACGGTCGCCTTCTGGCGCAAGGGCGGCCCCAAGCACGGATCATCTTCACCTCTGTGGATGAGGACGGTCCGTCGGACTGGGCGGGGGTTACCTTGGAGCGGGCAGTGGGCAGCCTGGTCGAAAATTGTGATTTTCGCTTTGCCGAGTGGGGGCTGCACATCCACTTCGTCCCCATGACCATCTCCGGCTGCCGCTTCCTCCATAACGATGGCGGTATCCGCTTTCGCAGCGGGCCGATGGTGCTTGTCCATTCGCTGTTCAGCGGCAACCGGGTGGGGGTGCGCTCCTACTTCGGCAACATGGAGATCAGAGAAAACGAATTTAGCGGCAACGAAATAGCTCTTTTTGTTCGTGAGGGTGGGACTGGGGTGGCCATCCACCGCAACAACCTCCATGGTAGCGACCGCTATAATTTACGGTTGGGCGATTTCGACACAGAAGACGTTGATGCCAGGGAAAACTGGTGGGGAGGTGGCGATCCGCTGGCCACCATCTTTGACGGCCGCACAGAAAGCTACATTGGTAAGGTCATATATGAGCCATATTTGAGCAGCCCGGTCGTCCTAAAACTTGACGAGGCCTGGCCCAGTAAAGGTAAGGTTGCCCCATGATTTCGCATTTACGCAGATGTCTGTTGATGGCACTGGCAGTTATTCTGGCGCCGACCCTAGCCGGGGCCGGACCGCTGGTCCTGCAGGGCCGGATCCTTGATAGTGGTGGCCAGCCCGTGAGCGGCGCCGAGGTGTATGTCTTTGATTCCGTCAATGTCAAACGTCCAGCCGATTTTATCTCCGAAAAGAGTGGAGGTGACGGCCGTTTTCAAATGACCATGCCTCCGGGGCGATACTGGTCTATGGCCATCCAGCGCCAAGGAGCGACACGGGTTGGCCCGCTGGGGCCAACTGATCGTTTTTCCGGCGAACCTCTGGCCTTCGAAGGTGTGGCTGATAAAAAAGTCGTTACCGATTTTACCATTATGTCGCTTAAAGAGGCCGCCCTGCGCAGCCATAAGCGGAATGAGGATTTGATAAAAGTATCCGGCAGGTTGCTGGACCAGTCAGGAATACCTTTGGCTGGGGCTTACGCCATGGCCGATTCTGCCGCGAAAGGTGAGTTCCCGCTGTATCTCTCGACCTGGAGTGAGGAGGACGGCGCTTACACTCTGTATTTGCCCAAGGGTAAAATATTTATCGGGGTTGCCCGGGTGTTCCCTCCCCCCAGTGATTATTCTCTTAGCCACGAAGTGGAGTTCGACGCCGATGTGGTGGGTGAGGATCTTGTCGTACCACCTGTGGCTGCTGCAAGCGCACAACCAGTAACCGAAGAGCGGTAGTCAATGCTGATGGAACCATCCGGTTTTTCCACTAAAGGTAAGGGACCAGCACTTGACCAGGAGCAGCGGGCGGAGGCGGAGTCTTGTCGGATCACCTTGGCCGCCACTGAACCCAAGGGTGGAATTTCAACCTTGGCCGATTTGGATCGTCTTGACCGTTTGGCTCTGGCGGTGTTGCTGGTATTGCTGGTTTCGGCCATGGGGCTCATCGTCTTTCAGCCTGGTGAGTCCGGCAAATTGGCGAAAAATAGTGGAGCCGTTCGCCAGAATGTGGCGGTTCCCACCCCGGAATTTACCAGCAAAATGGCCACTGTTGTCACCCTTTTAAACGGGGGGGATCCGGCCCGGGTCGGCCAACTATTGGACTTGCTGATTGCCGAATTTCCCTACGAAGGCGGGCCGCACATGCTTAAGGGTGACCTTTTGTTGCGGCAACAGCAGAGTGTTGGGGCCATGCTGGAATACCGGCAAGGGGTGGACCTGAATCCGGACTACCTTGATAAAAAAATGACGGAAGTTTTTCAGGGCAAGAAGGTCAAAAGTACTTTGGAAGAAGCGCGTTTGGCCATCGTTGCCGGACTGGCCCGGACACCTGGCGATGTTACCTTGAAGCAGCAGCGTGAGGTGCTTTACTACATGTTACGCAAGGTGGCTGGAAGTTGCGGTTGAGGAGGGGGTAGCTATGCATAAGGCCTGGTTTGTTGTGATGGGGGCGGTGATCGGCGTCGGCGCTGTGGTCTTGGCCTTTTTTGGCAACCCGGCCAATACCGGGCTCTGCGTCTCTTGTTTCATGGAGAATATCAGCGGCGCCTTGGGTTTGCATGATAATGTCCGCATGCAGTATCTACGGCCGGAACTGATCGGTTTTGTCTTGGGGGCCTTTGCCCTGGCCTTGGCCCGCAAGGAATTTATACCCACCGGCGGCAGTTCGCCGATATTGCGTTTTGTGATCGGCTTTTTCTTGATCGTCGGCTGTACGGTATTTATCGGTTGCCCGGTAAAGATGGTTCTTCGCTTGGCGGCCGGCGATATTGGCGCCATGGTGGGCCTGGTTGGGCTTACCGTCGGCATCTATATCGGCCTGGAGTTTATCGAAAACGGTTTTCGGCTGGGCGCGCCCACCCCTCAGCCCAAGAGCAACAGTCTGCTGGTTCCAGGGTTGATGCTCTTTCTCTTGATCTTGCTTCTAGTTGATCCCTCTTTTGTCAATAAAAGTACCAAGGGTTCCGGGGCCATGCACGCCCCGATCTGGCTCTCCTTAGGGATTGGTCTTCTTATCGGGGCACTGGCCCAATACACCCAGTTTTGCATCACCGGCGGGATTGCCAGGATTTTTCTCTGGGGACCGCGCGAAGTTTTAAATTGCCCCCGCTCCACCGGACTTTTACTCAGCCTCGGCTCCTTCTTTCTCTTTGCCTTGGTGGCGAGTCTCTTGACTGGTCAATTCCATTTCGGCCTCGAAGGCCAGCCCAGCTCCAACGCCAGCTATGGCTGGGGTTTCCTGGGTATGGTACTGGTGGGTTTCGGCTCCGTTTTAATTCGGGGGTGTCCGATGCGCCAGCTAATCGGCGCCAGCCAGGGCGATAGCGATGCGGCGGCAGCTGTGTTGGGGATGATGGCAGGTGCGGCCATGGTCCAGAACTGGAACCTGGCCGGGACCCCTGCCGGTACTCCGGTGTCCGGCCAAGTGGCGGTATTGCTCGGCTTGGCCTTGCTTGTTGCGGTGGGGATCATGAACCGGCGGCGCGGTTACGGCATTGCCCCGGAATATCAGGCTGGTCTTGATTGACGGCGAGGTGGGAATGAAGGAAAGAAGATCCTGGTTTTAATCGGTGTTCTGAGGTAGCTTCTTGCCAATCCAACTATTCAACTCATAACTTACTCGGCCTTGGATAAGATGAAAAATCATAATCAATCGAGGTGGCAACGCCACCAGGTGCCCTATGGCGCAGCTTGGCTGTTCCTCTTTTTTGCCCTGACCACGACTGGCTGCGGCCACCAGAAAGTTACCGAACTTGATAAATCGACCCTGGAAAAGGACACCAACTGGAGCGGGCAGATTCTGATCAAGGGCGATATCTACGTCCCGCCCGGCATCACCCTGACCATTGCGCCCGGGACCACCGTCAGCTTCCAGAAAATCGACGAAAAAAGCGACCACAATATGTTCGGGGTGGAATCGCCTTACTATCCCCAGGCGGAGCTGATCATCCGGGGAAAGTTGATTGCCCGGGGCACTCCCCAGGACAATATCGTCTTCACTTCGGCGGAGATCAAGCCGGAAGCAGCCGATTGGGGGGCCATCAACTTTCTGGGCAGTGACGGGAATATCGTCTCCTACGCCAAGATTATGAATGCATATAATGGCGTCCACGCCCATGGTGCCAAAGTGGAGATAACCCACTGCGAGTTTGTTAAGAACGGAGTGGGGGTTAGCTTTAAGGCCGAAGAGGAGACCAAGGGGGTGCCGTGGTTTGGCATGCGCAGCTCATTGCTCATCCGTGACAACCTTTTCGCCAAGAACAAGGGGGCCATCGGTAGCCGCAACTCCGATGCCGAGATCAGCCACAACGAGATTCGCGAGAACAAATTCTTTGGCATCTGGCCCAAGGAGAAGAGCAACCTCAAGGTTACCTTCAACGAAATCACCGGTAACGGCCGGGGTGTTTATCTCTACCAGTCGCAGGGGGCTACTTTCGAAAACAACAATATCTATGATAACACCGAGTACAACTTCGCCATGGCCGAGGCCCAGGATTTTCCGGTATCGGCACCTAATAACTGGTTCGGCACCACTGACCGTGCCAAGATCGCGGCCACTATTTTCGATAGGCACAATGACCCCGAATTGGGTGAGGTAATGATTGAGCCGATTCGCAAGGAAGCCGCGGCCTGGAAGGAGAATTGAGCCGATGCAGAAGCACGAACTCAAGGTCATCGGTTTGGTCAGTTTTTCCCACTTCATGACCCATTCGTATATGACCATTCTGCCTGGCGTGCTGTTGGCGATCACCGCCGAGCGGGGCTTGACCTTCACTGCGATCGGTTTGATCACCAACGTCGGTTACTTTCTTTATGGTTTGGGCTCTTTTCCTGCCGGTTACCTCTCCGACCGCATTGGTTCCAAACGGGTGCTTACCGTCGGGCTCGGTGGTATGGCGGTTTCCTCTATTCTGGTGGGACTTTCCCAGGGATTATTAGCTTTTGCCTTGGCCTACGCTCTCCTTGGCCTCTTTGCTTCGATTCATCATCCAGCCGGTTTGTCGTTGATTGCCAGGAGGGTGGAGAACCGCCGGGGCAAGGCCATGGGGCTGCACGGAGTGCTGGGCAATGTCGGGATGATGCTGGCGCCCCTGGTGGCTGGCCTGGGACTGATGTTTTTCCGGAGTTGGCGTGCCGCATATCTTTTCTACGGGGGGGTGGGACTGCTCTCAGTGGTGATCACGTATCGTAGCCGGATCGAGCATGAGGCCGACTTGGATTGGCGCTCACTTTACCGCTGGCCGGAGTTATTCAAGAAGCGCAACAGGGAAGCGGCAGAGGAAGGGACTGAAGTCGCTCTTGTTTCTGCGGTTTCAAACCTGCCCCAGAAATCGGTGTTTCCTCTGTCGCTTTTATTGCTCTTCTGTGTCGCCGTACTATCCGGCTTCATCTTCCGGGGTTCGTTGACCTTCTTTCCGGCACTGCTGCAGCGCGAGGTCTACTTCATCAGCAGCAGCGAACAACCAGCTGTGATGGCTGGCACCATCACCTCGCTGATTCTCTCCCTGGGACTGATCGGTGCCTGGTTCGGCGGCTGGATCAACGATAAAATCAAGCGGCCGGAACTGGTGCCCATCGCTATCTTTGTGTTGATTGCGCCAGTGCTTTTCTTGGTTGCCAAGTTTTCCGACTCCAAGCTTCTGGCGGTTAGCTGCCTGTTCAGTCTGATCTACTATGCCTGGCAGCCCTCCCACAACTACCTGATCTCCCGCTATACCCGCCGGGCTTCGCACGGGGTAGGCTTCGGCATCAACTTTTTCCTGCTCTTCGGGGTCGGCTCGGTGGCCACGGCGATTGGCGGCTATGTGGCCGACCAGTACAGTGTTGACCGTTTCTACCTGGTAATGGCCGGGGTTGCCGTTGCTGCGCTAGTGGCTGCGACTTGTGTTAATTTGTTAAGGCGCTGGAGTGTGGAGTTTCCATTTAAATTGGTGCGAGCAGGGGATTTAGAGAAGTGAGGACGGGGGCAAAGAGATAATTGCCCTCTCATCGTTTGATGATCTGGTTCAGTGATATCAAATATTGATCTTGATGATAATTCTTCCCCTCATACCATGTGAGGAATTGAAAATGAATATGACTTTGCCTGATGGCATCCCCCTTGAGAATGACTATAGAGCTCTTTTAAAGGCAGATTGCTTCCAGGTAATGGAGCAATTTTCTGATAAATTTTTAGCAATTAACAAAGTCGTGCCGAGAGGTTACAGGAATAAATGGGTTGAAGATCCATTGCACCAGTGGAGCAGACAATGGGAGTATCCGTTTGTTTTTAGTAGGGTTGAAAAAGTAATTAAGTGCGAACCTAGAGCGAGAATTCTCGATGCAGGTTCAGGTATGACATTCTTTCCTTATTATATAAAATCACAATTTGATCATGTAAATGTTTGCTGTTGTGATTACGATGAAAATTTAAGCAGAATGTACGAACAAATAAATACTGGCATGGGCAATGCCGTGGATTTCTCTGTTGCCGATTTAAGGTCGCTTCCATATGAAGACGATTCATTTAACATGGTATACTGCGTTTCTGTTTTGGAGCACACTGCTGATTATGAAACTATAATTGAAGAACTATATAGAATTTTAATACCTGGTGGAGAGCTCGTTATTACTTTCGATGTTTCTTTGGACGGGACGCGTGATATAAGCGTGGAGGAAGGGACAGAACTTTTAATCGCACTTACGAAAAGATTAGATAATAAAAAGAATTTTCCCCTTGATCTAAAGTCTCATATATCGGCATCTGGGATTTTTACTACTAACATAGCCCAAGGCATCAATGCAGCCTTGCTTCCTTGGAAATACCCGGCATTTTTATATCGAATTAAATCACTTATTAAATCCGGTAGTTTTGGCACATGGCCACCACCACTAACCGTATTTTGTTTGCATCTCGTCAAGAGTAACGTTTGATCGTGTTTCCAACGATAACACTGGTTTTAATCAGTTGTTGAAGATTGTTATTAATGTATTTTACGAAAATCCCTTTTCGATCAGAAGGTCAACGATTAATTTGCTGGGCCCTGTTGTGACATGGTAGGGGGGGAATTCATAGCTCTTGTAGTTGTTGACAAAGTCGTCGATTAATTCTGCCTTGAAGCAGCTAAGTACCACATTCTTATCCAATCCCTCTTTACGTTCAGTCGCGTATCGAAGAAGCAAACAAGGCTTTCCAATATAGAAGCATTCCTCTTGGTTGCTCCCACCATCACTGATTACGTACTCAGCATTCTTTAATAGGCTTATGAAACGAAAATAATCGTAGCGGGGGCGCAGTTCGATCATCGGATTTGCGGCTAGTCGATCATAATATCCATATTTAAGGAGATTTTTCTTTGTAGGAGGGTGCATGATAAATAACACTTTGATGCCACCTGCGATCTTCTCAATTATTTCAACTATTTTTGCTAATTGCTCTGGTTTGAAGATGTTTTCGTATCTGTGGATTGTGGCTATGGCGAAAGGGCATTCTGGACATTCAACGGGTTCTGAAAAGGAAGTTGAAAGGTTAAGTGCATCGTATAAGGTGTTTTCCTTGGTATTGATTATTTCTCCCCGATAATTTTTGACATTCTGCACTGCCCAATCACCAGGGCAGAAAAAATAATCGGTTAGATGGAATACCAGTCTTCTGGTGATCTCCTCCGGGAAAGGGTGGAATAGTCTAAATGAACGTAGTCCCGATTCGATGTGTCCTGTTTTCAGTCCCGACAGCCTTCCCAGTATTGAGCCCAAAAGTGCAGAAAATGTGTCGCCATGATTCAGGATAATGCCCTGAGAATCGTTTTTGCATATTCTGCCTCTGTTGAGTAGCCCTTTACCAAGCACCCTAATAAACCAAAAAAATATTTGCGGGATGCTGGTTATGTCTTTACCAGAATATAGGACAAAATCTGGGGCTTTCACGCCAAAATTTGCACGAATATCTTTAATGGTTTCGTTGTGTTGGCCGCTAAAGATAAAATTGTAGTCAATCTCGCGTGACTGCAATTCCTTCATTACCGGAGCCATCTTAATCAATTGGGCCTTGGTTCCGATTAGAATATGAATCATAGAGTTAAACTGTTGGAAGAGTCAATTTGTGAACTGCGCTTTAGCCGAAAAACAGGTTTACTATACCGGTAAACAATGTGAAGTTGCGAAATTATTTGCCTTTGGTTCCCCAGTGGTGGTATTTTGTTCTAAAAAACAGAACAAAATGACTTCGATATTTTCCGGAATTATTACTTCTAAAATTCGCATCAACATCCTGATGCGCCTCTTCCTTAATCCTGAAAGGCAGACGTATTTGCGCGAACTGTCGAACGATTTAGGCGCTTCCCCAAGTCAAGTGCGCGAAGAATTGCGACAATTAAATAACGCAGGGCTTCTGTCTTCCGTGAAGAATGGTCGGCAGATTAATTACCGCGCCAATCTGCAGCACCCGCTTTTTTCCGAGCTTAATTCTATGGTCAAAAAGGCTTTGGGTATGGATCGTATTCTTGAGTCGATTATCGGTCGGCTCGGTGCACTGAATATGGCGTATTTGGTCGGTGATTACGCTGGAGGTAAAGATACCGGTATTATTGATCTCGTTCTCATTGGTGATGTTGATCAAGTGAATCTCACCGATCTGGTGGAAAAAACCGAAAAGCATATCGGCAGGAAAATAAGAACTCTGTTGCTTAATCAACAGGAATGGGACGCGTTGCATCAGGAATTTTCCAAAAAGCCGCTTTTGCTGTTGTGGCAACGTGGCAATGACATGGAATAAAGATTTATGCTGTTAACTTTGCAAAAAGTGCTGTCGCTTTTTACCCCAAGTGAACGGAAACAGATATACTGGTTGCTGTTGTCGATTTTAATAATGGGCATGCTCGAAACAACTGGCATTGCCTCCATCATGCCTTTTATGGCGATTATTGCCAGCCCAGAGAGTATTCATAAAAATTGGATGCTATTGAGTGTCTACAATTATTTTGGCTTTTCAGACGAAAGGCAATTTATCTCGATGGCTGGTCTTTCTGTATTGTTTATTCTGCTAATCAGCAACAGCTTCTCGGCTTTTACTACTTTGCGCCTAATGCGTTTTGTCTATCTGTGTGGGCACAATCTTTCGGTCAGGCTTTTTGGAAAATATCTATCCAACCAATATTCATTTTTCCTGAATTACAACTCCTCTGACCTTGTAAAAAATATTACCACCGAAGTTCATAGAGTGGTGGTTGGCCTCCTGACTCCATTTATGCAGATCATCAGTAGAATCATAATTTCTATGTGTATCCTTACCCTGTTAATTGCTATGGATCCTTTGTTGGCCTTTCTGGTTTTTGTTGTTTGCGGAGGTTCTTATTCAGTTGTTTTCATATTGTCTAAAAAGAAACTTTCCCTAAATGGTAAGATTTCTACTGATGCCCAAGGGCAGCGATTTAAAATTGTTGGCGAAGGCTTTGGGGGCATTAAGGATTTGAAACTATTGGGACGTGAGGCGGAATATCTGAGGCGTTATATTAAGCCATCCTTCTCCTTTGCTTCTTCTGAGTCCACGAATCAAGTCATAAGCCTCGTTCCTAAATATGCTTTGGAAACCATAGTTTTTGGCGGCATGCTGTTGGTGATTTTGTATTTGACCGAATTCAAGCATACCACATCCCAAACGTTACCCCTTCTTGGTCTGTATGCGTTTGCCGGATATCGCCTGATGCCCGCCTTTAATCAGATTTTTCAAGGGTTATCAAACATTCGCTATCATTCTCCGGCTCTCGATGTTTTGCACGAGCATATCAATCAAGTAACCAAGCCATTGACTATGTTGCCAGATACTGGTGATATAAGCAGCCATCGGGAAGTGCAATTATTAGACGTAATCAGACTGGATAGTATATGCTTTTCGTATGCGGATTCAGGCCCTGAAATCATCAGTAATCTGAATCTGATTATAAAGGCCAATACAACAATTGCTTTTGTTGGCAAAACTGGTTCTGGTAAGACGACTTTAGTCGACATAATCCTCGGTCTCTTGCCATTAAATTCCGGTAAGATCTTTGTTGATGACGTTATGCTTAACGAGCATAATCTGCGGTTATGGCAGAAAAACATCGGTTATGTCTCACAACAGATTTATATTTGTGATGATACGGTTACCAGAAATATTGCCTTCGGTATACCAGATCATGAAATAGACAATATGGCAGTGATTCGTGCTGCCCGCATTGCCAATATTGATGATTTTGTCACTAAAGAACTTTCCCGAGGATATGATACTATTCTTGGAGAACGCGGAGTAAGATTGAGCGGTGGGCAACGCCAGAGAATTGGCATCGCCAGAGCAATTTATCATGATCCAAAGGTACTTATTTTAGATGAAGCCACAAGTTCCTTGGATGGTCTAACTGAAAATGTGATTATGGATGCTATCCATAGCCTTGCACATAAAAAAACGATTATCCTGATTGCGCATCGTCTCACGACCGTTACTGAATGTGACGCGATACATTTGCTAGCTGGTGGGCAGATTATAGCCAGTGGCAGGTATAATGAATTGGTGTCATCGTGTGCGGAGTTCCGTGGGATGGCAGAGTCGGGCAAGGAAAGGATGAATAATTGATTGAAAACAATAAGGAGTCTGGAATTGTTTAACGATAAATCAATTTTAATTACAGGCGGTACCGGATCTTTTGGGAAAAAGTACACGAAAACAATTCTGGAAAGATTCAAACCGAAGCGTCTGGTGATTTATTCCCGTGATGAGTTGAAGCAGTTCGAGATGCAGCAAGTTTTCGACTCCCCCGTAATGCGCTATTTTATCGGTGATGTTAGAGACTTGCCACGACTTACTCAGGCTATGCAGGGTATTGATTATGTCATCCATGCTGCTGCCCTGAAGCAGGTGCCGGCCGCCGAATATAACCCGATGGAATGCATAAAAACAAATATCCATGGGGCAGAGAATGTTATACAGGCTTCTTTAGCAAACGATGTTCAGAAGGTTATCGCCCTTTCAACCGATAAAGCGGCTAACCCTATTAATCTCTATGGCGCGACAAAGCTTGCCTCGGATAAATTGTTTGTGGCAGCGAATAATATAGCAGGTGGCCATCCAACTCGTTTTGCCGCGGTTCGCTACGGAAATGTGGTTGGTTCCAGGGGGTCGGTTGTTCCATATTTTGAAAAACTTGTTGCTGAAGGTGCTTTAAGTCTGCCCATTACCCATCCTGCCATGACCCGTTTTTGGATTACTCTGCAGGATGGGGTGAATTTTGTTTTGAAGAATTTTGAAAGGATGCACGGAGGGGAGATATTTGTGCCAAAGATACCATCAGTTCACATTACCGATCTTGCCGAAGCAATCGCCCCGGGTTTGCCGACACACAATATAGGAATCAGGCCTGGAGAAAAAATACACGAAATCATGTGTCCTGCTGATGATTCTCATCTGACACTTGAATTTGATGATCATTATGTAATTACTCCAAGTATAACATTTACCAACAAACTTGATTTTACAACTAATGCAATAGGGGATAATGGGCGGTCTGTTGAACAAAGCTTTGAATATAATTCAGGAACTAATCCGCATTTTTTGACTATTGACGAGTTGCGATTGATGAACTGAATATGAAAACTATCCCATACGGTCATCAAAGCATAAGCGATGATGATATTAAGGCTGTTGTTGAGGTTCTGAAATCTGAGTTTTTAACTCAAGGACCGGTTGTCCCTGCATTTGAAACTGCGGTGGCTAACTATTGTGGCGTGCAACATGCGGTGGCGGCCAATAGCGCAACCAGTGCGCTCCATATTGCGTGTCTGGCATTAGGTGTTGGTGCCGGCGATGTGGTTTGGACTACACCGATCACCTTCGTGGCCAGCGCTAATTGTGCCTTGTATTGTGGGGCACAGGTCGATTTCGTTGACATCGATCCGCGCACCTACAACTTAAGCGTGGAGCGATTGGCAGAAAAATTGGCACATGCAGAAAAGATGGGGCGGTTGCCCAAGGTCGTGATTCCCGTGCACATGTGTGGACAACCGTGCGATATGGTGGGTATTCACGTACTCGGCCAGCGGTATGGCTTCAAAATTATTGAAGACGCCTCGCATGCAATTGGCGGCAGATATCGCGGTGAACCAATCGGCAACTGCCGTTACAGTGAGATCTCCGTATTCAGCTTTCATCCGGTCAAGATAATCACGACCGGCGAAGGTGGTATGGCCCTGACCAACAATGCGCAGTTGGCCAAACGCATGCGGCTGCTGCGAAGTCATGGCACCACCAGCGATGCGGCAGAAATGCACCCTAGGCCAGCGGAAGAAATTTGGAACTATCAACAAATAGGCTTAGGCTTTAACTACCGTATGACTGACATACTTGCGGCGTTAGGTTTGAGTCAAATGCAACGACTGGACGAGTTTGTTGCCAAGAGGCACAAAATCGCGCTGCGATATGATCAGATGTTATCCCGTCTGTCGGTGGTTACTCCATGGCAACACCCAGATGGCCATTCTAGCTTCCACCTCTATGTGATTCGTTTGAAGCTTGGCGAAATTGATAAGACGCATCGCCAAGTATATGAAGTTCTCCGGGCGCTGGGAATTCTGGTGAATTTGCATTACATCCCTGTGTACCGCCAGCCTTATTATGAAAATTTGGGTTTTGAGGCAGGTTACTGCCCAGAAGCTGAGAGGTACTATACTGAGGCCATTACTTTGCCGATGTATCCGGGGTTGACAGAAACAGAGCAGGATAGGGTGGTAGCTGCGTTAAGAGAGGAGGTAACTCAATGAAAATCGCAGTCATTCCCGCCCGCGGCGGCAGCAAACGTATCCCTCGCAAGAATATCAAGCTATTCGCAGGTAAGCCCATGATCGCACATGCCATTGGCATAGCGCGGAATAGCGGATTGTTTGATCATGTAGTTGTTTCTACAGACGATGCTGAAATTGCCGGGGTTGCAAAAGAATGTGGTGCCGAGGTTCCTTTTGTGCGACCAACTGAGTTGGCCGATGACCACACGCCCACCGTTCCCGTAATTGCTCATGCAATTACTGCCTGTCAATCGTTGGGTTGGTATATTGACCATGTGTGCTGCATCTATCCTGCCGTTCCGTTTATGCATGAATCTGATCTTGTTGCTGCGTTGCGTATTATTGGGAATAACGACGTTAAGTATGTGTTTCCAGTTACTGCCTTCAACTCAGCTATCCAGCGTGCCTTACGTCGATTACCGAATGGTCTAATGGAGCCATTTGATAACCAATATGTCACAGTTCGGACTCAGGATCTTGAGCCGACCTTTTACGATGCTGGGCAATTTTATTGGGGCTTGGCACAAACATGGCTGGACGGTAAGATCATTCACCAGCATGGTGTTGGATTAGTAATCCCCAGTTGGCGCGTGGTTGACATTGATACTGTAGAGGATTGGCATCGAGCAGAAATGATGCTGGCGGTATTTAATCGCGCAAACCGCTCTGCTGAGCACGTTTTAGGATAAAAGATGGTTGAGAAATTTAATACACCACAAGAGGAATTTTGGGCTGGTGAATTTGGTAGTGAATACGTTGGGCGGAACGACAGCGCACATATCCTAGCATCTAACCTAAGTCTTTTTGCGAAAGCGCTCAAGCATGCTGGCGTGTTCACATCATGCCTTGAGTTTGGGGCGAACATAGGGATGAACATAAAAGCTCTTCAGCTTCTTTACCCAGGGATTCATTTGAAGGCGGTTGAAATCAACCACGATGCCGCAAAGCAACTCACGCACTTAGTTGGCGAGAGCAATGTGTTTGAGGGCTCAATTTTCGAATACCCGATAGCCTCAACAGTGGATCTCTCTTTGATTAAAGGTGTATTAATCCACATTAACCCGGACATGCTGCCCACTGTTTACGAAAAATTATACCGGGCGTCAAACCGGTTGATTTTAGTGTGCGAATATTACAATTCGACACCCACATCCATTCCTTATCGAGGGTATTCTGACCGCTTGTTTAAAAGGGATTTTGCTGGTGAAATACTGGATAAGTATCCTGATCTGAAACTGGTCGATTACGGTTTTTCTTATCACCGTGACCCAGCTTTTCCACAGGGCGATATTACCTGGTTTCTGATGGAAAAACATAGCGAGAGAAATTGAATAATGAATATTGCCTTCCGCGTCGATGCTTCAGACCAGATCGGCACCGGCCATTTTATGCGCTGTTTGACCTTGGCGGATGCTCTGAAGCAGCGCGGTGCGCAAATTCGTTTTATCAGCCAAGATCTCCCCATGTATTTGCAAGAAATGTTGACGGCAAAAGCTTTGGAGTTCGTATCGCTTGCTATTGGTGCTACCCCGGCATCAATCGACGACTTGGTCCATGCACATTGGCTGGGGGCCAGCCAGGCGCAGGATGCGCAAGCTACTGTTCAAACACTGTCTGGCCAAATGTTTGATTGGTTGGTTGTTGATCACTATGCGTTGGATTACCGCTGGGAAAGTGTCTTGCGCGGAACTGCCAAGCGGATCATGGTCATTGACGACATTGCCGATAGACGACATGATTGTGATGTTCTGCTGGACCAGAATTTTTATGCCGACATGGATAGCCGGTATATCGGCAGAGTGCCTGACGGCTGTCAGCTTCTGCTTGGGCCGCGTTATGCTCTGCTGCGTGATGAATTTATAAAGCTACACCAGCTAATCAAACTGCGCAGTGGACCTGTGAAGCGGCTATTTGTTTTTTTTGGAGGCGTTGATGCCGATAACTACACTGGCCTTGTTGTTGAAGCACTTTCAGGGCTGGACATTCCGGTGTTGCACGTTGATGTAGTGGTCGGTGTGAACCATCCCAATCTTATCCAAATCAAAACGGCCTGTGATCATCATGGATATGCATATCATGTGCAAACAGACAAGATGGGTGAATTAATGGCTGCGGCCGATATGGCGATTGGCGCTGGGGGGGCTGCCAGTTGGGAACGTTGCTGCTTGAGTTTGCCCACCGTGATTGTCGCTGTAGCGGATAACCAGATCAATATAGCTAAAGGATTGGATTCTGTTGGTGCCGCAGTTTATATTGGGACATCAGCCGAAGTAAATATTGAGATTGTACAGCACGCTATTATTGCTCTCGCAAATAGAGGTGATCTTGTAAAGGAGCTGTCATCAAAAGCATTTTCGTTAGTTGATGGATTAGGAGTTGAACGAGTTTGCCAAACGATGAGGTGCTAATATGAAGATTTCTGTACTGAGTACCGATCCTGATCATCCGGTCATTAATAGCCTTCGTGTCTGGATTGAATCAATGAACTGTGAAGGACATTCTGCAAATTTAGTCCATGATAAAGCTGATCTGCAAGGTGGTGACATATTGTTTCTTGTGTCTTGCAGTCAAATGATTCGGGATAAGGAGAGAAACAAGTACAAAGCCACTTTAGTTTTACACGCTAGTGATCTTCCCAAAGGCAGAGGGTGGTCACCTCATATCTGGTCAATATTGAGTGGCGCTAATCAGATAACTGTTAGTTTGCTGGAGGCGAGAGATCCAGTTGATACTGGGGCCATCTGGTTTAAAACAAAATTCGATCTCGAAGGCCATGAACTTTTGTCGGAAATAAATGCAAAGTTGTTTGAGGCCGAGTTGACTCTTATGTCCAGGGCAGTCGAACAGTTCGATTTAGTTGTGCCGAAGGAACAGGTAGGTGAACCTGGTATATATTTGACTAAACGATTGCCAGAAGATAGTGAACTTGATCCGCACAAAACAATTGCTGAACAATTCGATTTGCTCAGAACCATTGATGCGCACAGGTATCCGGCTTTTATTAATTATCGCGGGGGAAAATACCTGATCAAAATTGAGAAAGTTGGCAATGATAAATGATTCGAGATTAATAAACATTTCTGGGAAAAAAGTCGGGATTGGGCAGCCTCCTTTTATCATTGCCGAGATGTCTGGAAATCATAACCAGTCGCTAGAACGTGCGTTGGAGATTGTTTCTGCTGCCGCCAAGGCTGGCGCGCATGCGTTGAAGCTGCAAACCTATACTCCTGATACCATGACCATTGATCTGGACGTGGCCGAATTTCACATCAGTGACCCCAATAGTCAATGGGTCGGCGCATCGCTCTACAAGCTTTACAATGAGGCATATACCCCGTGGGAATGGCACAAACCAATTTTTGATCACGCACGTGAGCTCGGTATCATTCCATTTAGCACGCCATTTAATGACACTGCAGTGGATTTCCTCGAAACTTTGGAAGTGCCTTGCTACAAGATCGCCTCGTTCGAAAATACCGACTTGGCATTGATCAGCCGGGTGGCAGCCACTGGCAAGCCATTAATCATTTCCACCGGCATGGCCACCGTGGCAGAGCTGGACGAAACTGTGAGGGTCGCCCGTAAGGCAGGATGCACCGATCTGATCCTGCTCAAGTGTACCAGTACTTACCCTGCCACAGCAGAGGACTCCAATATTTTGACAATCCCCCACTTGCGCGAACTGTTTGATTGCGAGGTCGGCCTGTCCGATCACACCATGGGCATGGGCGTATCGGTGGCCAGCGTTGCCCTTGGCTCCACGGTCATAGAGAAACACTTCACACTGAATCGTGCTGATGGTGGAGTCGACAGTACGTTTTCAATGGAACCCGCCGAAATGGCCCAATTGGTGGTGGAGAGCGAAAGGGCTTGGCAGGCCGTTGGTCATGTGAGCTATGGGCCGACGCTAGCTGAGAAAAAGTCCATCCAGTTCCGTCGTTCCCTTTACATTGTACAAGACCTCAAGGCGGGGGAGGTGCTGTCTCGTGATAATGTCCGCGCAATACGGCCAGGTCTTGGGTTGCCACCTAAATATTTAGAACATGTGCTGGGCAAGGCGGTAAGGCAGGATGTTAAGCGTGGAACAGCTTTGGGGTGGAGTCTGATTTGATGTCGGCTAAGAACGGGGGCTTAAATCAGCTACGTGTCCTGGTTGTGGGCTGTGGAAACATTGCCGGGGGCTTTGATCAGGGGCGCTCTCCTAGTGATTTGCCATTCACGCATGCGGGCGCTTACGTTCGCGATGGCCGTTTCAATTTAACGGCGTGTGTTGAGCCAGATGATAAACGCTGCAGTGAATTTATGGCTGCTTGGGACGTGCCCGATGGTTTTAGCTCGATTGATGAAGCATCGGGAGCTGGCAGTCGGTTTGATGTCATTAGCATCTGTTCGCCGACTGACTGTCACGCATATGATCTGGAAATGGCTTTGCGCTTGAAGCCAAAGATGATTTTTTGCGAGAAACCAGTTACTGCATCGGTCGCAGAAACCCAAAGACTCGTCACGGAATGTGGCCAATTGCACGTCCAGCTTGCGGTGAATTACACACGCCGCTGGGATCCTGAAATTTTAAAACATCAAGCGGATATGCAGGCCGGTCGATGGGGGCAGCTACGATCAGTAGTTGGGTATTACAATAAGGGTATTTCAAACAACGGTTCCCATATGCTGGATCTTTTACTCCCGCTTGTCGGATCCATGGAAATTGTCAAGGTCGGCAAGCCTATTCATGATTTTTCCCCCAACGACCCAACGGTTCCCGTCATGTTGGAAGGGCAGCAAGGGGTGCCTGTGCAGCTTGTTTGTGGCCACGCTGAGGACTTTGCAATCTTCGAACTACAGCTAATTTTTTCGCAGGGTGTACTGGTAATGGAAGAGGGCGGTATGTTCTGGCGTGAACGGCGGGTCTTGGATAGCGAGGTATTTAAAGGCTATCGTGTGCTTGAAGAGGGAGCCCGCCGAGCAGGAGGATATCCAAGAGCCATGCTTCAAGCTGTTGACAACATTTACCGCGCAATTAAGCAAGGCGATCCACTCGCCAGCACGGGTGAATCGGCGCTTGCCGCGCAACGTCTTTGTGAGCAAATCAAACAGCAAGCTTACGAACTTTAGGCAGGATCCTTCGGAAATCTACAGCATACAGGACGATCAGTGTGAGTAATCCAGCCAACACCGAAAAACTCGCCCTGTTTGGTGGCCCCAAGATAATTCAAACCACCTTCAAGCGTTATAACTCGATTGGCGCGGAAGAGGTGGAGGCAGCTAGGCAGGTAGTCGAGAGCGGTGTCTTATCCCAGTTCCTGGGCGTTTGGCATGAGGATTTTTATGGTGGGCCGAAAGTTCGGGAATTTGAGTGTGCCTGCGCGAGTTATTTTGGAGTTAAGCATGCGGTTACTGTTAATTCGGCAACATCTGGCTTGATTGCTGCGGTAGGCGCGATTGGCATAGAGCCGGGTGATGAGGTGATCGTCAGCCCATGGACCATGTGCGCCAGTGCAACCGCCATCCTGCATTGGAATGCGATTCCAGTATTTGCCGATATTGAGCCTGATACCTTCAATCTTGATCCAAAGTCGGTCGAGGCCAACATCACGCCTTACACCAAGGCGATCATGGCGGTGGATATTTTTGGACACTCAGCCGACATGGATGCTCTGATGGCAATTGCTGCCAGGCATGGCCTGAAGGTGATCTCCGATGCCGCACAGGCACCGGGCGCTTTCTATAAAGGTAAATATGCCGGCACCATGGCGCATGTCGGTAGTTATAGTCTTAATTACCACAAACATATTCACACGGGTGAGGGTGGTATTCTGGTTACAGACGACGATGCGATTTGCGAGCGTCTGCAACTGATTCGAAATCATGCCGAGGCGGTCGTTAGTGGCAAGGGTGTTACCAATCTGGCCAATATGATCGGATATAACTTCAGGTTGGGCGAGATCGAATGCGCAATTGGTATTGAACAACTCAGGAAATTGAAGAAGTACGTTGCTTCGCGCCAACATTCAGCCGAGCGGCTCACCGCAGGGCTGAATGGGCTGGCTGGTTTGCGCCCCCCGGTTATCAAGCCGAACTGCTCTCATGCCTACTATGTATACCCCATGTTACTTGATGTGGACAGTCTGGGTGTCAGCCATGACCGTATTTGCGACGCTTTGACCGCTGAAGGTGTAGAGGGGCTTTCTCCCAGGTATGTCAACTTGCATCTGCTGCCCATGTATCAGCAAAAAATGGCCTACGGGTCGCAAGGCTTCCCTTGGACTTCCGAAATTTGCCATCGGGATGTGAGCTACCGGCACGGCATCTGCCCGGTTGCCGAAGAGTTGCAAGAAAAGAGCTATCTGGGCTTTGCGATGTGTTTGAATGACCTTAGTGATGAGGATATGGATTTGATCGTGGCGGCCTTCAGAAAAGTGTGGAAGCAGCTCGAACTTTTGGCGGCTGTTAACCCGTGAATGATTCTGGGATTATAGCCATGGTCTCACATGATGCTGGGGGGGCAGAAATTCTGGCGAGTTATGTCGCCCAGAATGATTTTGATTGCCGACTGGTTTTAGAGGGGCCTGCTGTTAATGTTTTCAAACGTCGGCTTGGTTCGGTCGAAATCTGTACATTGGCAGAGGGCTTGGCCGCTTGTGATTGGTGCCTTTGTGGAACAAGTTGGCAGTCCGATCTGGAATGGCGGGCGATTGAGCAAGCGCAGAAGACTGGAAAGCGTGTCGTTGCATTTTTGGATCATTGGGTGAACTACCAGGAGCGATTCATCCGTGATGGGGTTAAGCATCTTCCTGATGAAATCTGGGTGGCCGACAAAGATGCCGAGAAGTTGGCGAGCAAGCTTTTCCCAAATATGCCGATCCGGATGGTTTCTAACCCCTACTTCATCGACATGCAGCGTGAAATTTCCGAGCTTGCGGTGATTAAGCGCAAGTCAGATGAGAGCAGCAAAAGAGTCTTGTTTGTCAGCGAAAATATTTCTGATCACGCACGCACGCGGTATGGCGATGAACGCTATTGGGGCTACACGGAATTCGATGCGATCGAATATTTCTTTGAGCATATAAATGTGCTTGGGGAGCGTATCGGCACGGTCATGATCCGCCCTCATCCCTCCGATTTACCAAGAAAGTACGCAAGTGTTTTGGCCGAGTATTCCGGCATTGCTCAATTAAGTGACGGGAGTCCATTGCTTAAAGAAATTGTAGAGTCGGACATTGTCGTTGGTTGCCAGAGTATGGCGATGGTGGTGGGATTGTGGGCAAAAAAGAAAGTGGTTAGTTGTATACCACCAAGCGGCCCTGACTGCCACCTTCCACAAAAGGATATCTTGCATCTTAGGAATTTAGTTGCATAACAACAATGTTGTTAGTGACCTTTCATGATTTAATTACAGAGTGTTTTGAACTGTTTCATTATTAGCGACATGAGCATTATAAATAACGTTTTGAAACCGTGTGAGTTTTATGGATCATTCGAAGAATATATTGGCTCAACAAATCAGTATTTATGATGAGGTTGCTGATAAGTATGGTACTAGCAGTAAGGCTGTTTTGTGGGATGATCAACAGACGCAGTATTTCAGGTTTTCTGAGTTGGTTAAGTGCTTGAATATGGATGACAGCAATAAGATGTTGCTTGACATAGGTTGTGGAAATGGTGAACTGTATAAATTTTTGAATTTTCAAGGATTCAGGGGACAGTACGTCGGATATGACATCAATGATAAACTTCTTGCTCAAGCGTGTAGCCGATTTGCGGACATTGATGTCAAAAAAAGAGATATCATGAGTGAAGAAATTGAGCGGCGTTTTGATTATGTCGTTCTGAGCGGCCTTTTTAATGTGAATGTGGGCCAGTCGATAGCTTGGGTTTATGACTTTTTGAAAAAAATG
>Ga0334722_10001138_pt1 | contig 34505 bp, 36 predicted proteins | sample C3_bottom_MG_FD_207210 | JGI IMG/M metagenome (GOLD analysis project Ga0334722, IMG submission 207210) | Sediment microbial communities from Yellowstone Lake, YNP, Wyoming, USA - C3_bottom | ecosystem: Environmental > Aquatic > Freshwater > Lake > Sediment | place: USA: Wyoming | collected... | reverse complement strand
TCACCCTACCTTGGAGCCGCCAACCGGGGCCTTGAACCAAATTTTTCTGAATACCCTGGACCCGGCCTGCGTCAAACTATCGCGGTGTTGCTCGCCTATACCCACCGAAAAAGGCCTTTATGGTCTTCTTAGTTCGCGAGGCCTGTCGGTGCACCGCAAGGAGTGCAGCAAGATGGGTTCGCTGAATCTGCAGCGGGAAGATGTGGTGGAATTGAAATGGAACTTGAAGGAGACGGTGGTCAATAAACCGCAAACCATCGTCATGATGAAGGTGCCAAGCCGCAACCGCCTGCTCATGATGCTCGGCGTCGCCCCCCTGGAGATGAAAATTCAGGAGATCATCCTGCTCTCCTCCGTGGCGGACGGGGTCTCGGTCTGGCAGATTAATTTCGAGATTGAGACCCTGCAGGCCTTAAAAAACGTGCTGAATCATTTTGATAAGACCGGGATGGAATACGAGATTGTCTTCGAGCAATAAGGCCACCCATGCAGACTGAGTATATCGCCTCGGGCGATTACTATATCGCTGTCTCCGAACCGAAACTGTTGAAGGTGTTACTTGGCTCCTGTGTCGGAGTGGCCATCTATGACATTACGGCCAACATCGGCGGCATCATCCACCTGTTGCTGCCAGAGCCCGCCAGCCTTGGCAGCAGTTGGTCGCCGGGGAGCTACGCCACCTCCGGTCTGCCGCTTTTCATCAATACGCTGCTGCATTCTGGGGCAAAAAAGGAAAATCTCCAGGCGGTGGTCGCAGGCGGCGCACTCTTCGGGCGGATATCCCAGCAGGACATCGCCTTGAACATTGGTGGCCGTTGCGTCGAAAAGGTGCACGCCATCCTGAAAGAGCGCCAGATCCCGATCATCAAAGAGGAATCCTGCGGGTTTACGCCTTCTGTCTTGACCTTGGACACCACTGGCTGGCAGAGCGAGATCGTGACCCGCTTCGAGGCACAGCCCGTGCAAATCTCGCCGCATCAGCCAACCAGCCAGGAAATGAAAGAGGCGATTCGGGCCATCACCCCCATTCCCCAAGCCGCTCTGAAAATCATTAACCTCCTCTCCTGCGGCGATTACGAAACGTCGGAAGTTGCCGACGCGATCGAGACCGATCAAGTCCTTGCCGCCCAGATCCTCAGGCTGTGCAACTCCCCCTTGTTCGGGATCAAACGCGTTATTGAATCCATTGATGAAGCCGTAGTCATCCTCGGAGGAAGCCATATGCTGCAGCTGGTGGCGACGGCGGCCATTGACTCCTTGCTGGTCGAGCGGCATGGCGGTTACGCCATGCTGAAAGGCGGCCTCTACAAACATGCCCTTGGTGTGGCCCATGCCGCTAAGCTCATTGCTGGTGTTACCGGTGTGGCGAATCCGGGGGTGGCCTATGCCGCAGGCCTTCTGCACGACATCGGCAAGGTAGTGCTCGATCAATATTTTTGTCTCTTCAGGCCTCTCTTCTATCAGAGCCAGGACCAGTCGAACAGTGATTTGATCGACCTTGAACATCACCTCTTGGGGACGAATCACCAGGAGGTGGGCCTGTTGTTGGCGAAAGACTGGAACCTGCCGGAATCCATCGTTCAGGCTATCGCCCACCACCATCACCCCGAACAGGCCGGCAGTCACCTTGAGCTTGCGCATCTGATCTACCTCGCGGACTTGCTGACCTCATGGTATCTGGCGGGCATGGAGATGGAAAGGATCAACACCGACGCCCTCCAATCCCGGTTGCTTTTCTTGCAAATCACCCCGAGCCAACTCCCCGACCTCATCGAAAAAGTGCCCTGGCACACCATCATGTATCTCTGAGCCAGGGTGGTGCGCCGCCAAACCTGCACGGGGACGAGAATATCGCGCCCCTGCGAAGGCGCATCATGACTACTGCGCCAGGGATTTGTAACCGAGCGCAGTGCGCCAGTAAAATTGTCGCTTGACAATTTTACTGGCAAACCCCTATCATGAATCAGTAGCAGTCGCTATACCTTATTCCACCGATAAAAAAGGAGAACCAGGATGCCAATCATGTCTTGGACCGATGCATACAGCACCGGGATCGCGGAAGTTGACCAGCAACACAAGAAACTCATTGAATTGATCAACTCCTTGCATGACGCCATGGTCAAGGGCCAAGGCAAAGATGTCTTAGGTAAAATTTTAAGGGAGCTTGTCGATTATTGCGCCAGTCATTTCGCCATGGAAGAGAGGATGTTCGACAAGCATGGCTACCCGGACGCCGCCGATCATAAGGAAAAACATCAGAAGATGACCTCAAAGGTGCTTGCTCTCCAAGCGCAGTTTGAACAGGGAAAGGCAACGATGACCATTGATGTCATGGATTTCCTTCAGCAATGGCTGGACAAGCACATCCTCGGTACAGATAAAAAATACGTCCCGTTTCTCAAGAGCAAGGGTGTTCAGTAAGGAACTTGTAAATTTCCGATGAATCATTTCTGCCTTTATCTTCAATCGTAAAAAATTGCCCCACCCCAGCACCACATCCGTTTTTTTCTTGACAACGATTATTCTAATAGGATAAATAGGATTTAAATAATCCTATTTATCCTATTGAGGGCGGACGATGAAAATTACCATGGCGGCTGAATATGCGGTGCGATGCATTCTCTATCTGACCAGGCAAGGGCAGGATGTCCTGGTCAGCCGGCAGGAGATCGCCGATCGGACCAGAACCCCAGGTAATTTTTTGGCCAAGATCGCCCAAGATTTGGCCAAGGCCGGCATTATCACCATCAAGCAGGGCGCCAAGGGCGGCTTCTGCCTGCACCGTGATCCCAACGAGGTCACCATGCTCGCCGTGGTGGAGGCGATTATCGGCGAAATTTCCTTGAACGAGTGCACGGTAAGGCCAGCGAGCTGTCCGGCCAGCCTCGACTGCTCGGCAAATCTGGTCTGGCAGCGAGCCCGTCAGCAGGTCAGGGAGACCCTGCGCCAGGCTACCTTCGCCGATTTGGCCCGCCTTGGCTCGTGCGTTCCCCTTCCATCCATCCCCCAACCGCCGGAGCCGGGAAGTAATCACGGGGTGAGCTCATGAGTAACGCTCTACCCCCTAACTGTAAGCGATTGCAGGGTACCCCAGATGCGCGAAGGAGGCGGCCTGCGAGCTTACGCAGGTATGCGAGCAGGCCGCTGACACTGCAGATGGGGTGCCCTGTGATCGCTTAGCGGAGCGCACACCATGACCGACGCCGCCAAACTCCTGCTCCTCGGCTCCGACATCAAGATCATCAACCTGCCCATCAAGGAGGTCAGTCTGCTCGCGGAAGGGAGCTTGCCGGCTTACGGTTACAACCCTGGCGACTTTATCGAATTGATGGCGGGTCGGGTCAGCATCGAGCATGGCAGGCTGGAACAATGCCAGACCTGGCTCTCCTCCAACTTGAGCGGCATGGCGTGCCAACCGCAGATTGACACCATCACCTATGGCGAGCCCAAGGAGGTCTACCAGATCTTCCGCAAGCGGGATCACAGCTCGAACCCTGACCACGGCTGGTTCATGTTCCAGCAAATCCTGCCGCCTGAGGGGCGGAAACCCGATTGCAACCTGTTGAGCCTTACCCCGGACAACGAAAGGGCCTTAAGCAACAACACCGGCATCATTGTCATTGACGATTCGGGCCGTCCACCCTGCGACGCCAAGCAAATCAAGGACAATAACCAGGAGGCCTGGGTCATCGCCATGGGCATCAGCGCCGCCCATTGGCAGGAGTGGGCTGGCCTCTTCACCGACCATTTCCATCTGTTTTGTCGCTTGGCCGACCTGGAAACCACCCGCATGGAGATGGACAGCTCGGTCAACTGGGAGACCATGGTCGCCATGTCGATCAGGTCTCTGCGCTCGCCAGAGGTTGGTCTTTGGGACAATGGCCGGAAACGATTTCTCTGCCATATCCTGGTCGAAATGTTCCCCCATGGCCTTCTCTACCTTGGGCCGGACTGCGCCTTTTTCAGACATCGCCCCGGCTGCCTTCCGCAAAAGAGCTCCCCCCGGCACCAAGGGTCCGTGCCCTGTTATGACACCCTGGTCACCTCCATGCTGACCCGGGATTGCCTGGTCAGCGGACGCCCCCTTTTCTGCCGTAATTACTTTTATGATTTCTCCAAACGGGTGCTGGCCAATTGGCAGATTCTGCACGAACAGGGGTATGCCTTTGCGAATAGCCTGGAGTTGCCCCCGCTGCACTTCGCCTCCGAGGCCCCCAGTCTGGCTGATTGTTCCGCCCAGGCGGCGCGAGACCCCTATTTCATTGAACTCCCTATCCAGCGGACGGAATTCAACCACGCCCTTGAATTGGTCTCCGGCCAAGCCTGGAATAGCCAAAAAAAGCGGGCGTTACGCTCCTTCTTCCCACAAAAGACGGCCTACATCGACGACCAGCAGGAGCCCGGCGATCTGCTTGCCGGTTTTTTAGGCATCATCATTGATGTCCTCCACCTCCTGAAGGAAGAGGTCAGCTGGAAGAGTGGTTTTGAAAAACTCCGCCTCTACCATGTCGGCAATCTGCGCACCACCGATCCTGCCGAAATCGACCCCGTTATCACCCTGCAGAACGTCATGGACTCCTACGTCTCCCGGGAGAGCTTCCAGCGGCCCTTATGCCTTGGCGTCTTCGGCCCGCCGGGGTCTGGCAAATCCTTTTCAGTCAAAGAGGTGGCCCGGGTCATCTCCAAAAAATTCGCCATCAACCCGTTCGAGTTCTTTGAATTCAACATGACTCAATTTGCCGGCCCGGAGGAGATCAACTCGGCCATCGAACCGATCCGGGCCTCAGTCGCCAAGGGCAAGGTGCCCATCGTCTTTTGGGATGAGTTCGACTGCCGCTACGATGGCAATGAGTTTGGCTATCTGCGCTATTTCCTGCCCTCGATGCAGGACGGCGTGACCTATGTCCACGGCACGCCGTACAACATCGGCCGCTCCATCTTCGCCTTCGCCGGCGGCGTCAAGGCCAGTTGGGAGGACATGGAGAACCTGCTTGACCCGAATTACCCTGAAGCCCTGCAGCGAGCCAAGACCCTGAAGATTCCGGATTTCATGAGCCGGTTACGGGTGGTGCTGGACATCGACGGCATTGAACTGAGCGATGATCTGTTCAGCCGCTCCGCCTCGCAGGAGCAGCTGGAAGAACTGCGCCGGGTGCTCTTGAAACGGGCCTTTATCATCGCCCATCAGATGGACACCCATTGGAAGAAGGCGGCTCGCAAGACCTCCGGCCTCCTGCTTCGGCTGCTGTTGGCCAAGTACCAATTCGGGGCGCGCTCCATTGAGGCGGTGATTGAGGCCAGCGGCGCCGCCGACCGGCTGGTCTACGGTCTGCCGGAACTTATCGCCCCCTCGTCGGCCCGCATTCACGCCGAGTGGCGGGTGGACTTGGAGCGAGAGGTCGATCAAATCCGAAAGAATCAAGGGATTCGGGCAGTGTGGTAGGTCGGGCCGGGAAACTTAGCCTTAAACTCCCAAAAAATAGTTTGCATTTCTTTTAACTTCGAACGCATAATAAAAATTGGCGGACTCGGACAAGGGCCGGACGCTTCTTGTGGGGCATGCGACAGACGAATGATTGGCGGCAGTTGCCGGAGCGCAGGAGAGAAGATGATCAGTCAAGTCACACGAATAACCGCCCTTTACCGTGACGGGTTCCGGTCCATGGTCCTCGGTCGGCTGCTGTGGAAGATCATTCTGGTCAAACTGCTCATCATGTATGCCCTGGTGAAACTGTTCTTCCCTAATTATCTGCGGACCAACTTCGCCACCGACCAGGCGCGGGCGGCCCATGTCATGACCACGCTGATCAAACCGCACAGCAATAACGTTGGACTCCAACATTGATCAACCATAAATACTAAACAAAAGAGGAGGGAAAAGACTATGGACTTTCTAAGCACGGTGCCGTGGGCGCGGGCGCAGTTCGCGCTGACCGCCATGTACCACTGGATCTTCGTGCCCCTGACACTGGGGCTCTCGTTTCTGGTGGCGTTCTTCGAGTCGATCTACGTCAAGACCGGCAACGAGGAGTGGAAAAAAATCACCAGATTCTGGATGACCCTGTTCGGGATCAACTTCGCCATTGGCGTCGCCACTGGCATCATCATGGAGTTCGAGTTCGGCACTAACTGGTCCAACTACTCCTGGATGGTCGGCGATATCTTCGGAGCGCCGCTGGCGGTGGAGGGGATCTTCGCCTTTTTTATCGAGGCGACCTTCTTCGCGGTGATGTTCTTCGGCTGGACGCGGGTCAGCAAGGGCTTCCACCTCTTTTCCACCTGGATGGTGGCAGTGGGCTCCAACCTTTCGGCCCTGTGGATACTCATCGCCAACGGTTGGATGCAGTTTCCGACCGGCATGGCCTTCAACCCCGACAAGGCCCGCTTCGAGATGCAGAACATCTGGGACATCTTCCTCTCACCGGTGGCGCTCAGCAAGTTCGTCCACGCCACCAGCTCGAGCTTCATAGTGTCGGCGCTGTTCGTGGTCGGGATCTCGGCCCTCTTTCTCCTGCAGGGGCGACACCTCAAGGCGGCTAAACGCAGCATGGCCGTGGCCGCAGTCTTCGGCCTGGTCGCCTCGCTGTTCGTCATCATCAATGGCGACGAATCCGCCTATTCGGTGGCGCAACGCCAGCCCATGAAGCTGGCCGCCATGGAAGGCCTGTTCGACGGCGCCACCCGCGCGCCGCTGACCGCCATCGGCATCATCAACCCCCTCAAGAATGTCGGCGACGCTGGCCCCGACTTCCTGGCCTCGGTTAAGGTTCCCGGCCTGCTCTCACTCCTGGCCACCCGGCAGATCGACGGCTTTGTGCCGGGCATCAACGATCTGGCCTACGGCAACCCGGAGCATAAGGTGGTCGGCGCCAAGCAACGGATCGCCAACGGCACGCTCGCGGTCAAAGACTTGGCCCGTTACAAAGAGACCAAGGCCAAGGGCGATACCCAGGGCGCGACCCAGGCCCTGGCCAGCTTCAAGACCCATCAGAACGATCTCGGCTACGGCTACCTGGAGACGCCAGAGGCCGCCGTGCCACCGGTGGCCGCCACCTTTTACAGCTTCCATCTCATGGTGATCCTGGGCACCCTCTTCCCTTTGCTGTTCCTCGTGGTCCTGGTCCGCCTCTACAAGGGCGATATCGAAAAATGCACCCTGCTCAACAAGGCCGCCTTCGTCGCCCTCTTTTTCGGCTACATCGCCAGCCAGGCCGGCTGGGTGTTGGCCGAGGTGGGCCGTCAGCCTTGGGCGATCCAGGATCTGCTGCCGGTGGGGGTGGCCGTCACCCCGATCGCCTCGGGCAACGTCCAACTCACCTTCTTCATTTTCCTGGTCCTGTTTTCCGTACTGCTCGCTGCTGAAATCGGCATCATGACCAGACAGATCAAAATCGGACCGGAGGCATAAGCGATGATAGGCAATCTCGATCTCATAACGTTACAGAACATCTGGTGGCTGATCGCCTCGGTGGTCGGCTCGCTCTTCCTGTTCCTGACCTTCGTCCAGGGCGGCCAGACCTTGCTGTTCACCACCGCTAAGGATGATTTGGAGAAGTCGCTGATCCTGAACTCGATCGGCCGGAAATGGGAGTTGACCTTCACCACCCTGGTGCTGTTCGGCGGCGCGCTGTTCGCGGCGTTCCCGCTCTTTTACGCCACTAGTTTCGGCGGCGCCTACTGGGTGTGGATGCTGATCCTCTTCACCTTTGTCGTGCAGGCGGTCAGCTTCGAGTACCGGTCTAAGCCAGACAATCTCCTGGGCGCCAAGACCTACGAGGTCTTTCTGCTCTTGAACGGCAGCCTTGGTCTCCTGCTGATCGGCGCGGCGGTGGGCACCTTCTTCACTGGCTCCCGTTTCGTCCTGAACACCTATAACTCCGTGGCCTGGCAGACCCCGGTCCACGGTCTGGAGGCGGCCCTCAACCCCTTCAATGTCTCCCTCGGTCTGTTCCTGGTTTTCCTGGCCCGGACCCTGGGCGCCCTCTATCTGCTCAACAATATCGACTACGCCCCGCTGGCCGGGCGTTGCCGCCGGGCGGCCTGGTTCAACTTCCTCTGCTCCCTGCCTTTTCTGCTCGGGGTCTTGGGCGGGCTGCTGTTCATGGACGGTTTTGCGGCCGATCCGGCCACCGGCAAGATCGCCATGGAGTCGGGCAAGTACCTGCACAACCTCCTGGCCATGCCCGTGGTTGTCCTCTTGCTTTTGGCAGGATTGGTGGGGGTGATCTACGGCGTGGTCTCCGCCCGCTTCCTGAATAAGGAGTGCGGGATCTGGGCCGCCGGGCTGGGCACCGTCCTGGTGGGCCTCGCCATCTTCTCGCTGGCCGGGTACAACGGCACCGCCTTCTATCCCTCGCTCAGCGATCTGCAGTCGAGCCTGACCATCCGCAACGCCTCCAGCAGTCACTACACCCTGACCGCCATGACCTACGTGGCCCTGGCGGTGCCGTTCGTCATCGCTTACATCTGGTATGTCTGGCGGCAGATGGACTCCCGGAAGCTCTCCCCCGGGGAGCTGGATGGGGAGTACGCCAAGGAGATGTATTGATGGCGCTGCTTGGGGGCGAACCGCTCCCTGCTTAGCCATCCCCTGATTTCTTGCAAGTTCGTCAGCAAGCACCAACGCAATCAACAGTCCCTCGTCCGCTCCCGGCACGGCAAGTGAGCCGCAGCCGGGGACGGACCATCAACCAAGGAGGATTCTCTCATGAGCGCATTACTGTTAATCGGCTGGGTCGTTACCATCATCGTCTCCTATTATGGGGCCGGCATGGTGCTGAAAAAAATTAATCTTTCCTAGCCCGGATAAACTGGATACGTCCCGGTTGGCTCAATTGACACCAGGCTAAACCTGACAGTCTCGCAAAAAGTCTTTGGAAGGACAACGCATAACACAAGAGGAGGGAAGGGGTGAAGACAACGGACTATAATTATGACATCGTCAAGAGCTTCGTGCACTGGAGTATCCTTTGGGGCGTGGTGGCGATTCTGGTGGGGGTGCTGATCTCGTTTCAGCTAGTCTACCCCAGCCTGAACCTGCCGCCTTACCTGACCTATGGCAGGCTGCGCCCACTGCACACTAACGCCGGCATCTTCGGCTGGGGCATCGGCAGTTTTATGGCCCTCTTCTTTTACGTCGTCCAGCGTCTGTGCCGAAGGCCGCTGTGGAGCGAAGGGCTGGCCCGCTTTCAGCTCTATTTCTTTAACGCCACCATCATCGGCGTCGCCGTCACCCTACTCCTGGGCTTCACCACCTCCAAGGAGTATCATGAACAGGAGTGGCCCATGGCCATCATGGTGGTCATCCTCTGGGTGATGTTTTCGGTCAACATCGTCATGACCATCATCAAGCGCCGGGAAGAACACATGTACATCTCCCTGTGGTATATGCTGGCCACCCTGGTCGGGGTGGCGGTGCTCTACCTGGTCAATGCCGCCCAGATTCCGGTGTCGCTCTTTAAATCCTACTCCGCCTACGCCGGAACCAACGACGCCAATGTCCAGTGGTGGTTCGGCCATAACGCCGTGGCCATGGTCCTGACCACTCCGCCGCTCGCCATCTTCTATTACTTCCTGCCCAAGACCACCGGGGCGCCGATTTACAGCCACCGGATGTCGATCATCGCCTTCTGGAGCTTGATCTTCATGTATCTGTGGACAGGCGCGCACCATTTGCTGTGGACGCCGGTGCCGGACTGGGTGCAGACGCTGGCCATGGTCTTTTCGCTGATGCTGATCGCCCCCTCCTGGGCCTCGGTGTTCAACGGCTATCTCAGCATGGGCGGCCAATGGCAGCAGATGCGGGACAACTATCTGGTCAAATTCTTGATCCTCGGCATTACCTTCTACGGCCTGCAGACTCTGCAAGGGCCATCGCAAGCGGTGCGGTCGTTTTCCGCCTTCATCCACTACACCGAATGGGTGCCGGGCCACGTCCACATGGGAACCATGGGCTGGGTCTCCATGGTCCTGTTCGCCGGCATCTATTTCATCCTGCCCAAGATCTATGGCCGCGAGGTCTACAGCATTCCACTGGCCAACCTTCACTTCTGGCTGGTGCTGATCGGTCAGCTCATCTATTCGGTCTCCATGTGGATCGCAGGCATCCAGCAGGCCTCCATGTGGCACAGCATCAATCCCGATGGCAGCCTGACCTATACCTTTGTCGAAACCTTGGCCCAACTCTATCCGTACTGGACGATCAGGGCCGTCAGCGGGGTTATCTACCTGGCTGGCGTGCTGGTCTTTATCTATAACCTGATCATGACGGCCCGCAGCCCGCAAGTCTCGCTCTCTGCGGCCGCTCAGAACGTTTAAGGGAGGTGACCATCATGTGGGAGAAAAAACCAGTCCTCTTACTTATCCTGGCAACCCTGGCCATCATGGTCGGGACCACCATTACCATGATCCTGCCCTTCAAGTGGATTAACGCTGAGGCCGACCGCATCAGTTCGGTCAAGCCCTACAACGCTCTGCAACTCGCTGGCCGCGATGTCTATATCCGCGAGGGGTGCAACAACTGCCATTCTCAGACCGTGCGGCCGCTGGTGGCCGATGTCCTTCGCTATGGCGATTACTCGAAGTCAGGCGAGTTCGTCTACGATCAGCCCCACCTCTGGGGGTCGCGGCGCATGGGGCCGGATTTGGCCCGGGTCGGCGGCAAGTACCCTGACACCTGGCACATTCAGCACATGAAGCAGCCGACGGTCATGACCCCCCAATCCAATATGCCGGCCTACGCCTTCCTCACGGCCAATCCCATCGATCCCGCCTATACCGAGCGGAAGATGAAGGTCTTAGGTTTCCCGTACACCCTAGCTGAAATCAAGGCCCTGGCCGGGAAAAACGAGCTTGACGCCATGGTGGCCTATCTGCAGAAATTGGGCAGCGACATCCCCTGGCGGCAGCAGGCCAAGGCGGTGGTGGTGGGGGATCTGAAGAATCCTTATCTCAATGATCAGGCGGCGATCAAGGAAGGGGAGCACCTTTTCGATCAGAATTGCGAGTCGTGCCACTCACTCGAAATGAAGGCCAATGCAAAGAGTGACGATGTCGGCCCGCCGTTGACCAACATGCAGACCTTTGAGGACAAGGAGCTGTTCACCCTTATCCATGACGGGACCGGGGGCGGGATGCCAAGCTTTGCCAGCCTCGGCGCGAACAAGATTTGGAAGATTGTGACCTACCTGAAAAAAGGCCACCTGGAGCACGAGCTTAAGGAGCTTAAGGAAGGGCATGAGAAATGATAGATCGTGCCGGCCTCCTCTATCTTGGCGTCACCATCGGCCTCTTTGTCATCTTTGCCGGCATTGTCGTGCGGACGTTAAGCCGCAAGAGCAAGGACGCCATCGAGGCCCCCAAATATCGAATGCTTGATGATGAATAGTTGCCCGGAATAACAGTGAGCAGGGCGGGCAAGGCCTCATCTACGCACCACTTTTTTTATAAGGAGAGATCAATGAAAGACTCAATTGTCGAAAATTTTGATGGGATCAAGGAAAACCGAAAAAATCCACCCCCGATCTATTTTAATCTCCTGTTCTACGGGTTCATCCTCTGGGGTATACTCTACGCAGCCTATTTCCTGTTCAGTGGTTGGACCTCTCACGGCGAATTCCAAGAAAAGATGCATGAGCATGAGGCAAAATATCAGACCGCGGCTCCCGGAACAGGGCAAAATAAGTGACTGAAAACAGGAGCTCAGGGGTGAGGAATACAGGAGCACAGGAGTGGCGCCCAGAACGCTACCCGTTTTAGGGTTCTGTTCATTACCCCATTAAGCCAGTGCATATTTCCATCTGATCGTCTGACTCCTGAATTCTGAGTTCCTGAGCCCCATGCCTTCCAGTCCTCATCTCCTCGGTCCTTGGCGGCGTGCCTTCCAGTTTGGCCTGGCCGCGCTGGTGGCGGTCACCCCCTTCCTCGGGATCAATGGCAACGCCATCCTGCGCCTGAACATACCGGCATTGACACTGGAATTGGTAGGACATCGTTTCCGAATCGAAGAACTCTATCTGGTCTGGCTGTTTGTGCTGGGGCTCATTTTTTTATTTCTGCTCCTCACCTTGGCACTCGGCCGGGTCTGGTGCGGTTGGGCCTGCCCGCAGACCAGCCTCGCCGACCTGGCCGATACGTTGATGGAAAAAAAGGGACTCCGGCCCTTCCGCTATCCGATCTTTTTCATAGTGAGCCTCTGGGCCGGGGCGACCTTCGTCTGGTACTTCATCCGCCCGCTTGAATTTTTCAGCCGGCTCGGAGCCGGGCAACTCGGGGGCTGGCCGCTCGGCACGATGCTTGTCGTTGCCGCATTTGTCTTTGTCGATCTCATTTTTATCGGGCGGCTGTTCTGCCGGGAATTCTGCCCCTATGGTCGCTTTCAGTGCGTGTTGGTCGACCAAGGCACCCTGTGCTTGCAGGCCCATCCCGATCATCTCAGGCGCTGCATCGATTGCAAGTCGTGTCTCAGGGCCTGCCCCACCGGCATCGATATCCGTCAGGGGTACCAGATCGAGTGTATCAATTGCGCCCGTTGCCTTGATGCCTGCCGCACAATTATGGCCAGGCGCGGGGAGGAAGGAATTATCCGTTATACCTTTGGCGTGAACGATTTAGGTCGGCGCGCCCTGTTGACCTTTAAGACGGCCGGTCTCGCGATGATCGTGGTCGCCTTTGGTCTTAGCACCTTTTACCTTGCCAGCCATCGTGCCACCGCTAGTTTCAGGATCGGCCGGTCAAGCCAGGTGGCCAGCCGTTTGACCGAAGGTGGCCGCCAACTGACTTTTTTCAGCGGGTCCATTGCCAACCGCAGGCAGACGCCGCAACGGTTTATCTTGAGCGTCTCGGATCATGCCGGCGAGGCGTTGGCCATTAAGGGGCCAACCAATTTTGACTTGGCAGGAAACGAAAAACGAGATATTACCCTTGCGGTTGACAGCCCGATCATCAGCGGCGTGAACCCCAGTCCGATTACCTTTAGCCTGCTGACAGAAGAGGATGGCTCCCGCATTGAAGTGGCGGCCTATCTCACCCCTGCCGAGTCAGGCGACAAAAACACAAAAAAATGAACATGAATGCCATGAACACCCGCTGGCCAGTTTTTATCATAACCCTTGGCTTGGCCTTCGTCGCCTTCAGCTGGTGGTCGCTAGAGCGCGCCGCCTCCGGTGTCAGCCCGGTCAGCGACCCTAACTACTACAGTCATGGGCTGAAATATAACAGCACGAACCTTGAGATCCAAACCGCCGAAGCCTTGCAGTGGACGGTCACACCGACGGTGAAGGGGAGGGCGCTGACCGTTCAGGTCAATGACGCCAAGCAGGTCGGCATCAGCGGCGGCTATGGGGCTCTCACTGTACAGTTTGAAGGGGCCGGGCAGAGCCCCTTGCCGCCCCTGCCGCTGATGGACGGCGGTCAAGGGCTCTATGCGGTAACCATCCCGGCAGGTTTGCCACGCACTCTTTCCGCCAACCTGACTCTGACCAAGGACCAGGCCACTGTCCAACGGCGTCTGTTGATCAATATGGAGGATTGAGTGGAAACCGCCAACGCAAAGGGTGCGGCAGAGCCTAACGACAGGACGAAGGTGTCATATCGGTGCCATTCCTCCTGTTTTCACCAGGCAAAATAAAGTTGCCAGACTCTCCCCTCTGTGATCACTGCGGACTGCCGTGCGTTCAAAACCTGATCATTGATGAGGTCGACGGCAGGGCCATGAACTTCTGCTGCCATGGCTGTCAGGGGGCTTATCGGATCATCACCGGCGCCGGGTTTGGTCAATTTTATCAACGCCGCAGCTGGCAGGAGCAAGGGGTGCCGGATGCCGTTTTTCAGACGGCCTACCGCGATGAATACCTAAAGCCATTCATCCGCGAAACCGAAGCTGGGGCCGAGATCTCGCTGCTGATCGAAGGCATTCGCTGCGCCACCTGTGTCTGGCTCATCGAAAAAATCTTAGCGACCCAGTCCGGGGTGAAGGCGGCCAGGGTCAATTTCGGCACCCATCGCTTGAAACTTGTCTTTGACCCCGCGCAAATAAAAGCAAGCGGGCTGATCACGACCTTGAGCCGGATCGGTTATCTGGCCCGGCCCTTCACCCGGGAGGCGGCAGCGCAACAGGCCATTGACGCCCACCGCACTCTTTTGATCCGTTTCGGCACTGCCTCCTTTTTATCCATGCAGCTCATGGGCTACTCGCTGGCCCTCTATGCCGGCTATTTGCAGGGCATCGACCCCAAGGCTCGTCACCTCATGCAGCTCTTTGCCGCCCTGGTGACGACGCCGGTGGTCTTTTACTCCGGCTTTCCCTTCTTGGCCGGGGCCTGGCACTCCGCCAGGAACCGCGTCCCCAACATGGATCTTTTGATCAGCTTAGGCGTGCTGGTTGCCTATGGCTACAGCCTTTGGGCCATGGTCAACGGCCGGGAGGTCTATTTTGATACGGCAGCCATGATTGTCACCCTGATCCTGCTTGGCCGACTGCTGGAAAACGCCGCCCGCGGCATGGCGGGCAGCGGCATCGACCGCCTGCTTCAGCTGAGCCCCGATCTTGCCATCCGTTTCACCGAGAGTCGTGATACCGAGCAAGTGGCGAGTGCTGATTTGATTTTGGGTGACCGCATCCTCATACCTCCAGGGCAACGCTTTCCGGTGGATGGGAGAATCGACCAGGGGACAACCGAGGTTGACGAGGCCATTGTGACCGGCGAGGCGCTGCCCGTCCTGCGTCAACCGGGGATGACGGTGCTCGCCGGCTCCTTGAATCTGACCTGCGGCGTTGAAGTGATGGTGACGCGTATTGCCGCCGATTCCTTTGTGGCGCGGATCGCCAGGATGGTGGAGGAGGCCCAGTCCCGTAAGGCCCCAATCCAATCCTTGGCCGACAGGCTGGCGGTTATCTTCGTGCCGCTGGTCATTGCCTGCGCCTTGCTGACCAGTCTGTACTGGCTTGTCGCGGGCCATGACTATAGCATGGCCATCTTAAACGGGGTGGCGGTGCTGGTGGTGGCCTGTCCCTGCGCACTCGGTCTCGCCACCCCAACTGCGGTTCTGGTGGCCACCGGTACGGCGGCGGCCCAGGGCATCCTCTTTCGAGGGGGAGATATTTTGGAAGTTACCGCCCGCATTCAGACGGCAGCCTTTGATAAGACCGGCACCATCACCTGCGGGCGTCCCGAGGTCAAGCGGATCGTCCCGGCGACGGGCAGCGCCGATGCCTTGCTTGCCATGGCAGCCAGCCTTGAACAATCATCTGCCCATCCACTGGCGCGAGGGATCGTCGCGGCTGCCCGTTGCCGAGGGCTAATGGTCGAGGCCGCAGCCGCCCAAGCCGTTCCCGGTCAAGGCCTCTTTCTCGGAACCGAGAGCGGCGTCATCCGGGCCGGTACCCGCGATTTCTTAAGCCGGCATGGGGTTATCGTCCCGGAGGCCGCCGCTTCGATCCTGACCGAAGTCCATGTGGCGGTGGGCAGCCACTATCAGGGGGTCATCTACCTCGACGACCCGCCCCGGCCAGAGGCAGCCCAAGCCATCGCCACCCTCAAACGGCTTGGCATCGAATCGGTCATGCTCACTGGTGACCACGAGGCTGCGGCCCGGCAAACAGCCATGCCATTGGGTATCGATTTTTTCGCCCAATTGACCCCCGACCGCAAGGCCGCTTGGGTTAAGGCGGCACAGGATCGCAAGCGAACGGTACTGATGGTGGGCGACGGCATCAACGACGCCCCGGCCTTGAGCGCCGCCAACGTCGGTTGCGCCATGGCCGGCGGCACCGACATCGCACTCGACAATGCCGATCTCGCCCTGACCCGACCCGACTTAGGCAAGCTAGTGCAAGCCATCCGCATCGCCCGGCGGGCCATCAGGGTCATCCGCCAAAATTTGTTTTGGGCTTTTTTTTACAATATCCTCATGCTGCCGCTGGCCGCGAGCGGCCCGGTGACACCAATTCACGCCGCAGCCGCCATGGCCTTAAGTTCCGTCTGTGTGGTTGGCAATTCACTGCGCTTGAAGTAAAATTAGACCATGCTCACTTCAACTATAATCCTGATCATCCTCTCCCTCTTTCTGGGGCTTGCCGCTTGGCTGATCTTCATCTGGGCGGTCAAAAAAGGGGAGTTCGATGACGTGGAAGGCCCGAAGTACCGCATGATGGACGACGATGACGATTGATCCGATCTACTCCATGGCTATGGTGACCGGGTTTCTGGGCTCCGGCCACTGCCTCGGCATGTGCGGCGGCCTGATCTCGGCCCTGTCGATTTCGCTTGCCGGACGGCAGCAGAATTGCCTCTTTCAGGGGCTGTACCACGTCGGTCGGATTATCTCCTACAGCCTGATCGGGGCCATTGTCGGCTGGCTGGGATCGGTGCTCGCTTATGCCAATCAATTCCATGGCGTGATGCGGATGGCTTTGATCGGTTCCGATCTCTTCATCATCATAGTTGGACTGGGCACCGCCGGCCTCTTCCTGCGGCTCAACGTCATGCAGCTCAATTTCCCCGGTCCGGTGCGGATCATCAGTCACGCCGCCCGCGTCCTCACCCGGTGGCCTGGCGCCTTCACCGCCCTGCCGCTTGGTCTGTTGATGGGATTTTTGCCCTGCGGATTTTTATATGCCATGATCATCACCGCCGCTCAGACTTCATCGCCTGGCAAGGGGTGTCTCACCTTGCTCTTTTTTGGCCTGGGAACCACGCCGGCACTCTTCTTGTTCGGCAGCACCATCGACTGGCTTAGCCATCAAGTCCGAACCTGGATGCTGCGGGTAGCGGGGTTACTCGTCGCCGCCATGGGAGTCTATCACCTCAGTCAGCACGTCGCACTCCTTGGCTGGACGCTTTTAGGGCCGTTGAGTTTCTTTTGTCACTAAATATTTTTCATGTTGCCACTAACGAACTGGGAAATTAAGCAGGAGAGGGTCATGGACACAACGGGAGCCGATCCCATCTGGCAGCAGATTCAGCAAACGGGTCGTTTTGCGGGCCGGCGGGTCCACTGTTTTGAAACGGTGGAGTCGACTAACTCTTTAGCGCTTGAGATGGGCCAGGCAGGGGCGGAAACCGGAACTGTTTTGGTGGCCGAGACTCAGACCAAGGGCCGCGGACGTTTGGGAAAGAGTTGGGAATCGCCCAAGGGTGCGGGTCTCTACTGCACGGTGTTGTTGAGGCCGGCAATTTCTGTGGAGCATTTGGCCCGGATAACCTTGACTGCCGGGTTGGCTACAGCCCTTGCCATTGATGAAGTCAGCGGTTTGGCGAGTCAAATTAAGTGGCCCAATGATGTATTGATTCACGGCCAAAAAGTGGCAGGGATTCTGGCGGAGTGCCATCTGTCCGGAGGGGAAGAACCATTGATCGCCCTAGGCGTCGGCGTCAACCTGGGGACCAGTTTTGATCAATTTCCACAGGAACTACAGTCGCGGGCGACTTCGCTTAAGATTGTAAGCGGCAAAGGTATTGGCAAAGGGGCGATGCTGAGCTCGCTGCTCAGTTGGATCGATCTGATGATTTCCAGGCTGGAAGGTGGCGATTTTGCTGGAATTTTAGGCGAGTGGCGAACCAAGGACGCCACGATACAAAAAAAGCTTACCTGGCTCACCACTGATGGACGAACCGTGAACGGGGTATCACTCGGTCCTGATCAGGACGGGTTGCTCGTGATCAGGGACAGTGCTGGGCATAACCACCATGTCTTGTCAGGGGATCTCACGCTTGACCCTAACACACTAAATGGCTATTTTCCCTGAGTTGATTAAGGCGCTCCTCTGAGCGTTTTTTGTGGTCGCTCAGAAAATACATGCAGAAACCGATTAGGGGGCCAATGGTAATAAAGAGGAGAAAATCACACCACATAATAGTACCTCCCGGATTGTTGGTGCGGCGTCGGTAGCCTAGTCATTGTTTTACGCAGTAAGCGCCAAGAGAACACGCACCGAGTAACCTTTCTTTTATAATAACTATAGGAATGAACGGGCACTTAAGCAAATTGATTTTCGCACATCATACACGATGTGGTACTGCTGATTTGGTTAGTGTACATCATCTTGTAATTGTTTGGTTTAGTCGCTTTTTTTGTCGGCAACTTTGATGATCTCACGAGGAGTCACGATGATAAACCAAACGCATTTCGAGGGGAGGAATCATCTCACCGCAAACTTGCTTTATTTTGCCCCTGCCGAGCAGGGGAACGAGGCACTGCACGACTTTTCTAAGGGAGGTAGGGGGATTTTTCTGTTTCACCTTGAAAAATGGACAAAGTAGAACTAACTTCAGCGGAGTTCAAACGTCAGGGCGCTCCGCGAGCTGATACAACCGAAAACACACACTATCCACAGGAAGCAATGCAGAAAATAGTCTTAGTGCTCGCCACCAGAAACAAAGGCAAGGTTTTGGAATTTCAGGAGATTCTCAAAGAATATCCGGTTGAGATCCGCTGTTTATCTGATTTCGGGCCTATCCCGGAGGTAGAGGAGGATGGTGAAACCTTTGATGACAATGCTTACAAAAAGGCATTGTTTACCGCTAAGGTACTCGGTCTGCCGGCCATCTCCGATGATTCCGGTTTGGTGGTGGAGGCATTGGGCGGGGAGCCCGGCGTCCATTCGGCGCGCTATGCGGGGCCTGGCGCCAGCGACCAGGACAATATCGAGAAGCTTCTGGCCGAGCTGAAGGGTGAAAAAAATCGCCGGGCGGCTTTTCATTGCGTGGTGTCAATCGCTGTGCCAAGCGGCCCGGCCTTGACGTATGAGGGGAGCTGTCAGGGAGTTATCACGGAAGAGGTGCAAGGGGAGGGCGGTTTTGGCTACGACCCGGTTTTCTATTGTCCAGAGCTTGGTAAAACCTTTGCTCAGGCCTCAATGGAGGAAAAAAACAAGATAAGCCACCGCGGCAAAGCGCTTCACGAAGTCGGCGCTGAATTTGATAAAATTCTGGTTTGGCTGAAGGCGAGAATGCTGGAGACGAAGCCAGAAAAACCGGACCACCGTCAATTTGAGCATAACGACTGGTCCCAGGAAAAGATGGTGTGATTTTCCGCTCAGCCTTTCAATAGCTCATCCAGCCGCGTCTGGAGTACCGCCAGGCAGCGATTGACACGGGCGATACCGAGTTCACTGCCCTTCTGTTCATAATACATGGCGCTCATCTCCAGAGACTCCCGAGCCTCTTGCAGATACCTGAGTTGCGCCCGGAGCGGCTCGGCCCGCCAGGCCTCAATCGCCGTTATTGCTTGTTGTTCGTTGTCGATCAGCACGGACTTTCTTTTTGCGCTACGCTCGAATTAGTCGTTAAAGCCAACCTGATTGATCAGGATCATGAACATCCGCCTGGTCTTGGCATCAAGGTCGGGGGTGTTGAAACCGGTGGCGTAAAAGTCCGGGTTGACATCTTCGCTGCACCAGGTACTGGTTGTCGTAAAATGGACTTCCCGTTCCGGGCAATACTCTTCCGGCATGATCATGCGGAGAGAGAAAGTTTGTCCCGGGGCGATTTCTTCCTTGCTGATCAGCTTCATCCCCTTGACGGTCAAATCCACTAAGTGACCCAGGAGCTTGCCTGTTTCCTGGTCAAACACCTCCAGGTAATAGATGAGGTGCCGTCGCTTCAACTGCCGCAATTCGCCGAATCTTTCCGCTTTCTTCATCTTTCCCTCCTGTCAGGGCTTTGTGATTGTGGTAAACGTCCAGCCGCACCGTATCTGCTGCGTTTATCCCCTTGCGGGATCATCGGCCTGCTCACATAGACTGGCTATAGCTCGCAGGCCTCTTCCGCGCATCTGCAGTGCTGCTGAACATTTACACTTGAGAAATTAAGCTATCTTCTTTGGGTCGTGGCGAATGTTTGTTGATTGTGTCCAACATCAATTGGACAACCTCGTCAATTGTTATCGTCGATGAGTCGATCATCACCGCGTCCGACGCGGCTTTCAGCGGCGCTAAAGCCCGGGTGCTGTCATTGTGGTCGCGCTGTTTGATCTGCGCAAAAATTTCTTCGTAATTGGCGGTTAACCCCTTCTCCCGGAGTTGCTCTGTGCGGCGGCGAGCCCGCTCTTCCGGGGTGGCGATCAAGAAAAATTTGTGATCGGCTTGGGGAAAGACCACGGTGCCCATGTCCCGGCCTTCGGCGACTACCGACTGCTTTGCCCCCATGTCCTGTTGCAAGGCAGTGAGCGCTTGTCTGACCGGTCCCAGGGCGGAAACCCTGGAGGCCATCATCCCCATTTCAGCGGTACGGATGGCAGCGGAGATGTCCTCGCCGTTGACGATGACCTTGATGTCTGCGCCGCCGGGGAAGAGTTGCAGGTCAACGCCCTCCAGCAATCGGCAGACCGCGCTATCGTCGGTCAGATCGACTGACTGGCGCTGGGCCAGCAGCCCCACGGCCCGGTACATGGCGCCGGTATCGAGATAGGTCGCCTTGAGGCGCTCCGCCAGCAGTCGGCTGATAGTGCTTTTGCCGGAGCCGGAAGGGCCGTCGATGGTGATGATCTGCTGCGTAACGGTCATGCGGCAAGTTCAGCTAACGTGGTGGTCACGGCCTGCAGTAACCGCGCGTTTTCGGCTGCGGTGCCCACGGTGATCCGGATATAGGTGGGCAAATCATACGCCGTCATTGGACGGACGATGACCCCTTTCTTGAGCATGGCCTGATAAAAGGGGTTGCCGTCCCGGTGGAGATCGACCAGGAAAAAATTAGTCTGGGTCGGCAGAGGGGTGACGCCGAGCGCCGCCAGACCTTTGCTTAGCCAAGCGATGCCATCCTTGGTCATCTCCATGGTCTTCCGGTAATGGGCCTCATCGTCGAGGGCGGCGATGGCGCCAATCTGGGCCAGGCTATTGACGTTGAAGGGGCCGCGCACCCGGTGCAGGCAGTCGGCGATCTGGGGGGACATCAGCCCGTAACCAACCCGGAGGCCCGCCAGACCGTAGGCCTTGGAAAAGGTGCGCAGGCCGACCACGGGCTTCGGGCCTGCGAGATAGTCGCGGACGTCGATACGTTTGTCAAGGTCGACAAAATCGAGATAGGCCTCGTCAAGGACGGTCACCACCTCTTCCGGCACCTGGCGCAGGAAGGCATCGAAGGCCTCTTTCGTGAAGATGGTGCCGGTGGGATTATTTGGGTTGTCGAGGAAGATCAGCCGGGTTCGCTCAGTAATTTGGGCAAGGATCCCGTCAAGGTCATGGTGCATATCGGTGAGCGGCACCACCCGGTTGATTCCACCCTGGGCCTGGGCCACTTTGGGATAGACCAGGAAGGACGGTTTGGACGAGATGACTTCATCGCCTGGCATGACTAACGCTGCGGCCAAGAGGGCGATAATCTCGTCCGAGCCGTTGCCGAAGACGATTTGCGCAGGGCTCACCCCGAGCTTGCCGGCCAAGGCTTGGGCCAGATAGAAGCAACTGCCGTCCGGATAGCGGTGCAGGTTAATCAGCGCCCCGGTAATAGCCTGGACCGCTTTGGGCGATGGGCCGAGGGAGTTTTCGTTGGAGGCCATCTTGATAGAGCCGGTGATGCCGTACTCCCGTTCCAGCTCTTCGAGGGGCTTGCCGGGCGGGTAAGGGATGAGATTGCGGATATGTTCGGGAATGGTGAGTTTCATGCATGCCCCCCGGCGAGTGGCGGTCGGCGCTGGCTGATGCCTAAGGCTTGTTCGAGTGAGTAGGCAATTTTGAGCAGGGTTCCTTCCTGAAAATGAGGCCCCTGGATCTGGAAACCGATGGGCAGTCCCGCCGCGCTGAAGCCGCAAGGGAGAGAAATTGCCGGCAGTCCGGCCAGATTGGTGCAGATGGTCATTGCGTCTGAGAGGTAGACTGCAAGCGGGTCACCGGCCTTTTCGCCCAAACGCCAGGCAGGCGCTGGGGTGACTGGCGAGACCAAGGCGTCGCAGGAGGCGAAGGCCTTTTGGTAATCTTCGACAATCTTGGTTCGCACTTGGGAGGCCTTTTTGTAATAGGCGTCGTAATAGCCGGAGGAGAGGGCGTAGGTGCCGAGGATGATCCGGCGCTTGACTTCGGGGCCAAAGCCCTGGGAGCGGCTGGTCTTGTACATCTCAAGCAGGGTGGTTGCGTCTTGGTTGCGGTAGCCGTATTTGACCCCGTCGTAGCGGGCCAGATTGGAACTGGCCTCGGCTGGGGCGATAATGTAATAGGCGGCGATGCCGTATTCGGTGTGGGGCAGGGAGACTTCCACGGTCTCGGCCCCGGCCTGACGAAGCTGGGTAATGCCGTTTTCAACCGCCGCCCTGACTTCCGGGTCAAGGCCTGCGCCGAAATATTCGCTCGGGATACCGATTTTCATGCCGCGCAGGTCAGAGGTCAAGGCGGCGGTGAAGTCCGGCATGGTCTCCTTGACCGAGGTCGAATCCCTGGGGTCATAGCCGCCGATACTGTTCAGCATGAGGGCGCAGTCGCGGACGTCCTTGGTCAAGGGGCCGACTTGGTCAAGCGATGAGGCAAAGGCGAGCAGGCCGAAACGCGAAACGCGACCGTAGGTGGGTTTCATGCCGACCACGCCGCAATGGGAGGCGGGTTGCCGTACCGAACCCCCGGTGTCGGAGCCGAGGGAGGCGATGCACTCGCCGCTGGCAACCGAGGCGGCCGAGCCGCCGCTGGAGCCACCGCAGATGTGCTTGGTATTCCACGGATTTTTGGGGACACCGTAGGCGCAGTTTTCGTTGGCCGAGCCCATGGCGAATTCATCCATGCTGACCTTGCCGACCATGACCGCACCCTGCTCCTTGAGGCGGGTGATGACGGTGGCGTCGTAGGGCGGCACAAAGGGTTCCAGAATCTTCGAGCCGCAGGTGGTCCTGACCCCTTTGGTGCAGAGGACATCCTTGATGGAGAGCGGGATGCCGCATAAGGGACCGCCTTCGCCTTTGGCAAGCATCCTATCCGCGGCTTCTGCCTGGGATATGGCAAGGTCGCGGCATTCGGTGATGAAGGCCCCGATCTGCGGTTCCACCTGGTCGATGCGGGTCAGAACCTGTTTGGTCAGTTCAACGGCGGAGAGTTGTTTGGTGCGTAACAGCTCGTGGAGCTGATGGATGGTTTGATCGTATAATTCCATGACTTCCTCTTACGGGGGGAGATACTTCATGTAAACATTAAGCAGATGCGGTGCTGCTTAATGTTTACATTGTCAGCCGATAATCTTCGGCACGACAAAGGCCTCGCCGTTCTGGCTGGGACCGTTCCTGAGGGCCTCGGCCTGGGGCAGTGAAGGGATGACCACGTCGTCCCTGAAGGCATTGTTGATGGCCAGGGCGTGGGTCGTAGGCTGTACGCCCTGGGTGTCCAGTTCGTTTAGCTTGTCGATATAGGATAGGATGGCGCCGACCTGGTCTGCCATTTGCGCCACTTCGGCCTGATTCAGTTCAAGCCGGGCCAGATGGGCGACCTTGGCGATCTCTTCGGGGGTAATCTGCATGGTGCTTGGTCCTTGGAAAAGATAAACAATAGTTGTTCAGGTTGGTGAAGCCGTTAGGCGGTAGACGGTTTAGCAAAAAACGGAGCATGGGCTGGACCCGGTACGTCTCACAACTTGTGTTTTGCTGGTGCTAACAGGCTAAATGCCTACAGTCGATAGGCTTGGACTGATTGCGCAGGAGGTTGGCAAAAACCTCTACGACCTCTAAGTCAAATTGCGTACCGGAACACTTATACAACTCTTCAATGGCTTCTTCCATTGATTTATTCACTTTATAACTTCGTTTCGAGGTCATGGCATCGAAGCTGTCGGCTACCGTGACGATCTTGGCCAGGGGATCGAGTTGGTGGTTCAGTAGGCTGGCGGGATAGCCGTTGCCATCGACCCGTTCGTGGTGTTGGAGGATGATCGTTCCCTCCCGGCCCAGGAATTGTAAGGGCTGGATGATATTGTAGCCAATCTCCGGGTGCTGGGTGACCCGCTCCCACTCCTCGGAGGAGAGAGGCCCAGGCTTTTGGATGCAGCTGACATCGATTACCAGCTTGCCGATGTCATGGATTTGGCAAGCGCAAATCAGGGTGTGTAAGTCCGCGCTGGAAAGCCCCATGGCCTTGCCGATCATGGTGCCGAACTGAGTGACCCGCTTGGTGTGGCCCGCGGTGTAGGGGTCTTTCTCTTCGAGGGCGATCTGCAGGGTGGCGATGGTGTTGATGGTATTTTCTTCGAGCTGGCGGGTGTAATCGTCCAACAGCTTGTTTTTGATCACCAGTTCCTTGGTCTTTTTCTTGACCTCGAATTCGAGATTTTCCTCGTAGGCCTTATGCATGAGGATGTACATGCGCTTCTCAATGGCCCGTTTGATCTTAATCGCAAACATGTCCAGGTCGGAGATGGGTTTGGAGAGGAAGTCGTAGGCGCCAAGGTTGATGGCCTTCAGCGCGTAATCCATCGAGCCGGCCCCGGTGAGAAAGAGGACCGGGATGGTATTTTTTCTCTGATTTAAGGCTTCGAGAGTTTCAAAGCCATCCATGATGGGCATGTTAATGTCGAGAATGATGGTGGCGAAACTCTCGTCAAGGGTATCCATGGCCTCGCGGCCATTGGCGACGGCTACGACTTGGTAGCCGAAGATCTCGAGGATCTTTTTAATGGCCTCCCGAACTAAGGCGTCGTCGTCGGCTATGAGAATTTTAGTGAGTTCCATGAATGTCAGTTTATAGATTCCAAAACTTTTTTGCAATATTTCTTGTTTCATCCATGGACATTATCGGATAGGCGGCGGCGGTGAACTCCATGACGGCTTTATCGTCAAGGAGAGATTGTCCCCGCATCTCGGCCAGGGTGGCGAACACCCCCTCCTGCAAGCCGTTTAAGGAATAACCGCCTTCCAGGCAGGCCATAAAACGATGGTCGCAGAGTTCGGCGGCCAAATCAAGCAAGACCTTAGTCATGTACGAAAAGCCGGGGCCGGTGACCAGCATCCCGCCCAAGGGATCGTCCCGGTGGATATCGTAGCCGGCCGACAGGATGATCAGTTCCGGCTTGTACTGGCGGGCGATGGGGGCGAGCAGGCTGTTGAAGACAGAGGCGTAGGCCTGGTTGTCAAGGCCTGCGGGCAGTGGCACGTTGATGGTGAAGCCTTCGCCTTTTCCGCGGCCGACCTCGTAGGCGGCCCCGGTACCAGGGTAATGTGGCGACTGGTGGGTAGAAAAATAGAGAACCTGATCGGTATCGTAAAAGGAGTGCTGGGTGCCGTTGCCGTGGTGTAGATCCCAATCGACAATCAATACCCGTTTGAGCTTGAGCTGGTTAATGGCGTAACGGGCCGCTATCGCTACGTTGTTGAACAGGCAAAACCCCATGGCATGATCGTCTTCGGCGTGATGGCCAGGCGGTCGCACCAGGCAGAAGGCGTTCTTGATCTCGCCTGCGACGAGCATACGGGCGGCGGTGACAGCAGCCCCGGCCGCCAAGCAGGCCGCTTCATAGGATAGTGGCGAGGTCTCGGTGTCAGGGTCAAGACTCACTTGGGGCTTGCCGGCTGTAGCCGCAACCCGGCGGACATAGGCCGGGGAGTGATTCAGTTCAAGGGTCGGCCCTGTCGCCGGCTCAAAGGCTGGGAAGACAAATTGTTTAGCGACTGCGGGTTGGTCCAGCACCTCGTACAGCACGAGAAGCCGGTGGGCCGACTCGACGTGGTTGAAATTTTTCATGTGCTCAAGAAAGAGAGGGGAACGGAAGATGGCGGTCTGTTTCATGGTCGTTTTCTCAAGGTCATGGTCCCGATACAAAATGAAGAACCCGCTCTTCGGTGACCAAGGCGTGCAGCCTTTGGTCGTGGGCCAGCAGGGGCAGACTGGTCGTCACTTGCAGTTCAAAGGCTAAGCCGACACGGATGGCGGTGGGGGCTTGCTGACTGATGAAGCGGTCGTAGTATCCGCCACCATAGCCCAAGCGCCCACCGCTCAAGTCAAAGACGCTGCCCGGCAGGATGATCACCTCGATCTCGGAGGGGTTTACCTGCGGCAGCCGGTCTGAATCGGGTTCCGGGATTTTACAGTAGCCAGGGCGGAGGTCTTTGTCCGGGTCGGTAATTTGATAGACGGCGAGCCGCGATTCGGCGGTCAAGGTCAGAGGGACGCAAACCCTTTTGCCGGAGGCGAGCCAGGTGTCAATCAGCCCCTTGGTCTCGACTTCGCTACGAAAATTGACATAGGTGAAAATGGTATGGGCCTTGTCGATAAAGGGAAGCGCCAGCACCCGCTTGGCAATAACGAGGGATTTCTCCTGCCGATGGGCGACGGGGACGGCCTCGCGCCGGCGTAACGTCTCTTGGCGGAGGAGGTGGCGTGATTCCGGGCGATTATGCGTGGTCATCAATTCCCTCAAGCAAATGGGTTGTCACACAGGAAGACACGGCTGTCGTCGTTTGGCCTCCAGGGGGAAAAGGCGCCTGGATTCATCCTGGAATTTTTAACTCTTCAACGAAGCAGTTCCCCTATTTATTTACAACCTGGTTTCGGGTATGTTGATGAACTGAGCATACCATTAGCGTGGCGCATTGAACATGAAAATTCTTAGAGGGAACATGAACGGCGATGCCTGAATTGCCAGAAGTAGAAGTTGTCTGCCGCGGATTAAGGCCGTTGCTGATGGGTCGATCCTTTAGCCAAATCCGTACTTCCGGGCACTCTTTACGGCTGCCGATACCGGAGGACGCGCTGAAACGGTGGGCCGCCGACGCCATGGTGGTGGAGGTGAGACGACGGGGCAAATATCTGGTCGTCGTCCTCGATAATCAGGCAAGTCTTGTCTTCCATCTCGGAATGACAGGCCGCCTTGGCCTGTTCCCGGCGGCGACGCCGTTGGCCGCGCATGATCATCTTTGTCTTGTCCTTACCGATAATGAGCGGATGGAGTTGCGTTTTAACGATACCCGGCGATTTGGTTCGATTCAGGTTTTGACCCCAGACCAGGATGAGGCGCTGCACTTTGCGGCGCTGGGTCCGGAACCCTTGCAGGGTGAGTTCTCCGCCGACTATTTGGCGGACAAGGGGGGCAGACGCAGTCAGCCGGTCAAGAATTTTTTGATGGACAGCCGGGTGGTGGTGGGGATCGGCAATATCTACGCCAGTGAAATCCTGCATGAGGCGAGGATCTCTCCTCTCCGCCCAACCAATCAGGTGAGCGCGTTGGAGTGGAAATCGATTGTGACTCAGACCCGGAGTGTTCTGACTCGGGCTATTGCCGCCGGTGGTTCCACCATTGCCGATTTTGTCAATGCCGGCGGTAAACCGGGCTATTTTCAGCTTGAACTGAAGGTCTATGGCCGTCATGGGAAACCGTGCCTGCGCTGCGGCGCCATGATCGTCAAAGAAACCCTGGCCGGCCGGTCGACGTATCGCTGCGAGGGCTGTCAGCGATGAGCCGAAAGGTAAGTGGTCACTTGGTAAGCTTATGAAAAACACCGCGCTGCCTCAAACCTGTAGGCGATCACAGGGCGTCCCAGATGCGCGAAAGCGGCCTGCGAGCCATACGCAGGTATGCGAGCAGGCCGCTGACACTGCAGATGGGGTACTCTGTGATCGCTTACGCCGAAAGGAAGAACTGCTGGGCCGCATCGGCATCATCCTCTTGCGGCCCAAGTACCCGGAGAATATCGGATCGGCGGCGCGGGTGGCCTGGAACATGGGGATTGGGCAATTGGTTGTGGTCGGCAATCCGCTCACACCGCAGGCCATGGAGCAGGCCTTAAAGACCGCGACCCATAATGCCGGGCACCTGGTAGAGGGCATTCGCTACAGTGACCAGTTGGCCGCGGCCGCGTGCGATTTCGCTTTGGTGGTTGGCGCTACTGCCCGGCTGGGGAGGCAACGGATGCCGATGGCGATACCTTCGCAATTGGCTGAATCGATCCTGCCGACCCTTACCCATGGACCGGTGGCGCTCCTCTTTGGTCCGGAAGACAAGGGCCTTGCCAATGAAGATCTGGCCTTTTGCGGGCTGGTGGTGACCATTCAAACCGCAGCCCGGTTTGCTTCGCTGAATCTCGCCCAGGCGGTGGCGATCCTCTGCTACGAACTCCACCAGGGCCTGTTGCGGATGGACGGGCAGGCAGAACAAGGACTTTACCGGCCCCGAACGGCGACGCAGCGAGAACTTGCCACGATGTTTGAGTCAGTAAGCCTTGTTCTTCAGAGGTTGGACCGGTCGTCTGGTCAAAGGCTTGCGGAGACCCGCCTTAGGCATTTGCGACAGGCGGTGAATCGCGGTGCGCTGAGCGCTCGCGAGGCTAAATTGTTGAAGGATGCCTGCCGTCAGGTGGTGCAGTCGCTCGCTGGCAAAATGGAATAAGGTGTTGATGAAGCACAATACATTTCTTCTTATGATTTTCTTCTTGCTGAGCTTGGCCGGGGCCCCGGTGGCGCAAGGGGAGAATCCTCCGTCAGGGAGGGTTGAACCGCCCCTTCCGCCACCGGAGGCAGGCGCTGGCGATTTGCTCAACCTGGATCTGCATGTCTATATCGCGGCCAAGCCCATTTATTGTATCCTGGTAGAGAAAGACCGCCAGCGCCTGCGGGTTTTGCGCCATGATGGCCGCCTGCAAGTGGTCGCCGAATATGCCGCCGCGACGGGAGAGAATCCCGGTCCAAAGGAAAACGAGGGCGATTCCAAGACGCCGGAAGGTGTCTATTTCATCACCAAGGCCTATCTGGATCGAAAGGTATCGGTTTTTGGCACTCGGGCCTTTCATCTGAATTATCCCAACTATTTTGATCTTCGCGAGGGCCGGTCCGGGTATGGCATTTATATCCACGGCACCAATAGGGAGTTGCGTTTTAATAGCAGCAACGGCTGCGTGACTCTCAATAATACCGACCTGGATCGATTGGCTGATTACCTCACCGTCGGCACGCCGGTATTTATCGTGCCAAGCCTCGGCACGCTGACGGAGGGCAAGGGGGGGTATCCTAACCTTGCCGAGCATAATTTTGACGGTGCCAAAGCGCTGCTGGTTCCGGACGCGGCAGCTCAGACTGACTTCGCCAGCCTTTATCTCATCAGAATCAATGGCCAAACAGTGGTGGCCGGCGAGTATTGGTCCGAGCAAGGCACGGTTAAGGCTCCGCTGAAGTCGGACAGGGACTCAGTCCCGCCGCAGTTGACGGTGGCCTACCTGCAAGGGGCAGCGGGCAACCATTGGTCGGTTGTCGACCGGGGGCCAGCCGAAAACGGGCCGCGAGAGGGGGATGCCGTGACGATCTCAGGGCTGCCAATGGAGTTGGGGCGGCAGCAGACGAATCGCATGGCCGATGCTGCTGCGTGGTCAATTGTTGCGCCCCTGCCTTGGCAGCTGAGTCCTGAAGATCTCTATCTTTCGTGGTACCAAGAGTCGAATCAGTCCGGGATGTTGTCGCCTGTTTTGGGGCAAGAGTCGTTTAGCCCTGCAGTGGTTTCGGTAACAAACGGATCCTCGGGGGGTAGAGACGGCAAGGTGTATGGTATTTTTTTTGTCGCCACCTGCATCAGCATTGGTTCGGCCTTGCTCCTAATCCGGCGGCAGATTCGGCGGCAGGGTGATGACAGTCTTTTAGGGACAGGATTCGAAGAAGGCGCTTTGGGCCTTGGCGGCCGTGGGGTGGTTCAGGTTACATTGTTGCGGGATGAAGTCAAGCAGGCCGTGGGCGCCTTGCATACGGTGCAAAAACGGATTGACGAGGAGGCGATGAACGTGGAGAGTCTGGAGGAATTACAGGCCAGGATGAGTGCGTTGGAGTGGACGTTTCAGGACAAACAGAGCGAGATTGATCGGTTGAGCGCCGAACAGGCTGCCTTGAAGTCGCAGGGGATGGCCGAACACTCCGGCCAGGCCGAGGCGCTCAGCCTGTTGCAGCGTGAGCTTATCGAGGTCAAGGAACGTTTGGACGAAGCCCGTCAGGCGATGGGGGGTGTGGTTGATCGAGAGGGGATGGTCCATGACCAGCTGGCCGAGCTCCGGCGCTTGGCGGAAAGGGAGATGGCATCGAAAAACGGCGAGGAGATACAGGAAGTTGTGGCAGCCTGCGACAGTTTGCGGGGACAAGTCCAGGCCATGGCCGAGGCCTTGCGGGGCCGCGAGATGAGCCGTCAGCAGGAGCTGGGGGGGGCGGGCAGAGGGTCGGCCGAGGTGGCTGCGGCGTTGCAGGCCTATGCGGCGGAGCTGAAGGGGCTGCATGTTGAAATGGCCGAGATCAAGGGAGTGGCTGATACAAGCGGGATTGAGGCAGTTTTGCAAGGGTTGCGGGACGAACTGCGGGAAGAGCAGACGACAAAATTGGAGCTGATGACTCAACTTGGTCGGATGCGCCTGGTGGAAGAAGAGTTGGCGAGCCGGAACCTCGAGAATCAGGCCTTGCAGAAGGAGAGTGAGGAGCGTCGTCTTCAAGCCGTGGTGGAGAAGATGGCGTTGGAGACGGCGCTTGAAGCGTTACGCCAGGAGTTGAGCGCAGAGCAGGTTGCAAAATCGGAACTGGCGAGTCGCCTTGTCTGTTTCGGCGATTTGGAAGAGAAGTTGGCTGGCCTGAATCGTGAGAATGAGGCCATGCGGAAGAGGCGTGAGGAATGGCGAGCTGGCGCCGAGGCGGAGAAGGTTGTCTTGCAGTCGTCGCTGGACTCATTGCGGCTTGAGTTGAGTGAGGCTCAGGCGGAAAAATCGGATCTAACGGGCCGTCTTGTGCGGATAACCGAATTGGACGAGGAGTTGGCTGTTCGGGGTCAGGAGATTTATGCCCTGCGCCAAGAGGGAGAAGAACGTTACGCCCAGGCCGTGGCCGAGAAGATAGAGTTGGAGACGGCGCTTGCCGCGTTACGCCATGACCTGAGTGAGGCTGAGACAGCAAAGGCCGATCTGACAAATCGCCTTGGTCGGGTAGCTGACCTGGAGATGGAGTTGACCGGTCGCGAGCAGGCGATCAAGGCCTTGCGGCGGGAGGGCGAAGCGCATCAGGCCCAAGCCGTGGCCGAGAAGATGGAGTTGGAATCGGCGCTTGTTGCATTGCGGCATGAGTTGAGTGAAGCGGAGGGCGCCAAGTCCGATCTGGCGAATCGCCTTGTCCGGATAGCCGAACTGGAAGAGGATTTGGCCAGTCGCGGCCAGGAGATTGATAGGCTGCGGGAGTTGAGTGAAGAACGTATCCAGGCGGCAGCGGCGGAGAAGAGTCGACTTGACTTGGAGCTTGATTCGTTGCAGAATGAGTTGCGGCAAGAGCAGATGTCGAAATTGGATTTAATGAGTCGTCTAGGCCGAATCAGTGAACTGGAAGAGGAATTGGCGAGTCGGAATCGGGAGGTGGACGCTTTGCAGGATGACAGTGAAGAACGGCAAGCTGAGGTAGCGATGGAGAAGAGCCGACTGGAGTCGGCGCTTGAATCGGTACGTGGGGAGTTGCAGGAAGAACGGTCGTTACGAGCGGAGCTGACGAACCGTCTGGGCCGAATCGGCGAATTGGAAGAAGAGTTGGTGGTTCGGAGTCGCGAAGTTGAGGCGTTACGGCAGGCAAACGAGGCGGCAGTAGTTGACCAGGGGAGTGAAAAGAGTCGTTTGGAGGCTAGTCTTGCGGAGATCGTTCTGGCCAGGCAGATAGAGGTGACCAGTTTGACCAGCGCCTTGCAAGAGGCAAAGGTCAAAGCGTTAGCCGAACAGGAGGCGGTGCAGGCTCTCACGCATCAAGTCGAGACCTTGAAAGAGTCGCTGCGGCAGGTGAGCGAAGAGCAGGCGCGGGAGCAGGACGGCGCTGTGGAAGATCTGCGGCAAGAAGTCATGACACTCAAGGCCATGGTTGCCGAGCTTGAAAAGAAGGCGTCGGTAGCCGAGGGGGTGGTCTTGGTCAAGGGATCCCATTATTTGCCGGGAGATGTTTTACGGAAATGGATCGGCAAGGAGGAGTAGATGACAAGTGCTCGTCTTGTCTGGATTGGCTTGGGCAATATTTGTTTCAACCTGGTGATGATTTGGTTGCTGTATCGCTGGCAAGTCAGTCGCCGACGGGCCGCCTATCATAACCTGTGCCGTGAGGCGCGGGAGTTGTGTCGGCAAGCCGAGAAGTTTAGTGAATAGGGGTTCTTCTTGCAAAACTCCTCTAAACACCCTTCGACAAGCTCAGGGTGAACGGGATGCCGCTTGATAATATTCGTGATTTCCGTTCGTGGTGAGCTTGTCGAACCACAATGTTGTATTTTTGCAAGAGCCTCAATAGAAAAAAAGTTGTAATTGTCCAGCTCAAGCCGAAAAGTTGGCCCGCAGGGAGGAGGTATTTCGTGAAGAGACATGTTGTTCTTTTGTGCTTTGCACTTTTGGCGGTATATTTTTTTGTCCCCTATGAGACTAGGGCTGGGATCGATAACTTGCTGGAACGGGCGAAAAGTGGCAATCCAAAGGCTCAAGTTGCGCTGGGCGAGGCCTATGAAAACGGCGAAGGGGTCGGCAAGGATTTGTCCAAGGCTGTTTATTGGTATGAGTTGGCGGCGAACCAGGGATATGCCGAAGGCCAGCGGCCCTTGGGGGTGATGTATGAATTGGGACTTGGAGTTGCCAAGGATCCGGTCAAGGCTGCCTATTGGTATACAAAGGCGGCGGAGCAGGGATTGTCTCGGGCCCAGGTCAACCTTGGTATCCTTTATGAAAGCGGCCAAGGTGTTGCAAAAGACGCAGAAAAGGCGAAGGAGTGGTATCAGAAGGCAGCAGACAAAGGCTATGCCCGGGGGATGTTTGCCTTGGGCCGGATTTATGAGTCAGGAGTGATTCCTGGTTCGGAGGGTATGGCGCGTGATTGGTATCAGAAGGCGGCGGCACTGAATTATGATTTGGCAAAAAAACGGTTAGCGGACTTGGCCTCGTCAAGTCAAACCAAGCAAGCCCTGCCAAAGGGTCCACCTGCCAAATCAGCCTTGGCCAAATCTGACGAGGGTAAATCTGACGAGGGCAAAAGTTTGACCGAGCCCGAGGTCAAACAAAAGTCCGCGTCAACGGAAGATAAGGCAGTTGCCCAGGAGCCTGAGAAAAAAAAGAGGCCTGTGAAACCGGAGGTCAAGGAGGCGGCAGTTGAGCCATCCTCAACGAAGCGGGAGGGGCAAGGCGGGGTTGCTGCGTTGGTTAAGGCGGCGGAGCAGGGTGACGCCAAGGCCGCCAGCCAACTTGCCCAGCTTTATACCGAGGGAGAGGGCGTGCCCCGAGATCTCTCCGCGGCGACATACTGGTTTAAGCGGTCAGCGGCCGAGCAGGGTAGCCAGGAGGCCCAGAACGACGTGGGGATTATGTATCTCCAGGGTGACTGGGTTGCCAAAGATCTCAAACAGGCCATTGCTTGGTTAAACAAGGCGGCGGAACAGGGGAACCCTGTGGCTCAGAACAATCTGGGCCTCATGTGCGCGAAGGGCGAGGGGATGCCCAAAGATTTAAAACAGGCGGCGCACTGGTATACGTTGGCGGCCGAGCAGGGGTATTCCAACGCGCAGAATAATTTGGCCATCATGTACACCAAGGGCGAGGCTGTGCCGGTTGATTATGATAAGGCGCTGTCTTGGTTTCAGAAAGCGGCGGAACAAGATCATCTGGATGCCTTGAATAATCTGGGGCTCATTTATGCCGACAGCACCATTGGCAAACAGGATTTAGATAAGTCCGCTTATTGGTACCAGCGGGCGGCGGCGGTACAGGGTGACGCCCTTGCCCAGAATGAATTAGGGGTGATGTATATCGAGGGCCAGGGTGTAGCAAAGGACTTGGCGCAGGCCTTGGCCTGGTTCCAGAAGGCGGCGGAGCAGGGGGCAGCCAACGCCCAGAACAATCTGTCCATCATGTACACGAAGGGTGAAGGGGTGGAGAAGGATTTGACCAAGGCGGCGGCTTGGTGCCGAAAGGCGGCGGAGCAGGGCAATGCCACGGCCGAGAATAATCTGGCCATCATGCTCAGCAATGGCCAGGGCGTGGAAAAGGACATGGCGCAGGCCGTTCAGTGGTTTACCAAGGCGGCGGATCAGGGGGACGGCAACGCCCAGAAGAACCTGGCGGTGCTGCTCGTCGAGGGCCGTGGCGTCGAAAAGGACGTGGATCAGGGTATCGAGTGGTTTACGGAAGCGGCGGAGCAGGGCAATGTTACGGCCCAAAACAATTTGGCGATTATTTACTCCAGCGGCGAAGAAATCCCCAAAGACTTGGATAAAGCGGTCTACTGGTTTCAGAAAGCAGCAGACCGCGGGGATGAGTCCGCCAAGAAGAACTTGGCCCAGATTAAGGCCTTGCGGGAGGCGGAAGCGAGCGTCGAAAAGAAGGAAGAGGTCAGTCGTTAACCGAGGAGGGTGATTAATCAGGCGTCGAGCAGCTCTGCCAACGGGCATTCCTGGCACCGGGGCTTGCTCTTTTTGCAGAACTCCTTGCCGGTGCGGACAATCAAGGCGTGGTATTCATTGAACAGGGCGGGCGTGTTGGCCAGGGAGGTCATGAACAGTTCCTGCATCTCGTGATAGTCGGCGCCCTCTTCAGGAGCCAGACCGTGGCGGGAGAGGATGCGGTGGGTGTAAGCGTCGATCACGAAGGAG
>Ga0334722_10001136_pt1 | contig 34551 bp, 36 predicted proteins | sample C3_bottom_MG_FD_207210 | JGI IMG/M metagenome (GOLD analysis project Ga0334722, IMG submission 207210) | Sediment microbial communities from Yellowstone Lake, YNP, Wyoming, USA - C3_bottom | ecosystem: Environmental > Aquatic > Freshwater > Lake > Sediment | place: USA: Wyoming | collected... | reverse complement strand
CCTGCGGGCGGCTTGAAGCGCAACAGCGTGAGCAGCGAGGAGACGAACAGGTTGACGAACCACACCACCGGATAGAGGACTTTCAGCAGCGGCGTGAGCACGTAGCTCACCGCGAAGGCGATGCGCTCGGCATATGCGGCGCCGATCACCTTGGGTGTGATCTCGGCGAACACCAGAATGAGAAAGGTGACCACCAAGGTACCCATGCCGAGCGCAATCTTGTCTTCGCCGAAAAACCTGATGGTCATCAGACCGACCAGGGTTGCCGCGGCGGCATTGACCAGATTGTTGCCGAGCAGGATCACGCCGAGCAAGCGGTCGGTGCGCATGAGCAGTGCATGCGCCAGCCTCGCGCCGCGATGCCCCAGTTTGACCAGGTGCTTCAGCCGGTAGCGGTTGAGCGCCATCATGCTGGTCTCGGCGATCGAGAAAAACGCCGACAGCACCAGCAGGATCAGGAGCGCGCCGAACTGTACGGATAAAGGGATGTCTTCCATACGAAAGCGGCGCCGGGCGCTAGACGCTAGGAACTGCGGACGTCAAAGCGCAGGGCGCGGCGCCGCGAGCCAAAGTGCGTGTTCCTCGCTCCGCGCACGGCGTTCCGCTTTCGGCGCCCGGTGTCTGTCACGCGGACACCTATACCCTTCCGAGTATGACTTCGAGCACGAACATGCTGCCGACGTAGGCGAACAGCAGCGCCGCGAATCCGGCCAACGTCCAGCGCAACGCCGTGCGTCCGCGCCAGCCCCAGCCGTAGCGGCCGACCAGAAGCGCGGCGAAGATGATCCAGGAAATGATGCCGAACACGGTCTTGTGATTGAACCGCGCCGCCTTGCCGAACAGCTCCTCGGAAAACACGAAGCCGGAGACGAGCGTCAGGGAGAGCAGCACGAATCCGAGGGTGAGGATGCGAAACAGCAGGGCTTCCAGGGTCATCAGCGGCGGCAGCGAAGCCCAGGGGCCGGCGAGCGACTCGCCGGAAGGGCCGGCCAGCTTGCCGGCGTGCAGCCGCCGTTCAAGCAGCGTCATCAGCGTCGCATGCAGCGCGGCGATGGTGAACAGGCTGTAGGCGAGCATGGCGACCAGCAAGTGGACCCTGAATACGAAGGTCTGGGTATAGCTTGGCGTCCCCGGGCCGGGAAAAAACGCCGGCAGCAGCGCGCACACCGCGGCCAGGGGCAATACCAGCGCATGCATGCCTTTGACGTCGTAGATCAGACTCTCGACCCAGTAGATCAGCACGGTCAGCCAGAGCGTCACCGACAGGGCCTGGGAAAAACCGAAGCGCAATTCGGCCGCGGCAAACAGGCCCGCGTAGAGCAGGTAGGAATGCAGCAATAGCGGTGCGAGTATGGCCGAGCGCTCCCAGGAGGCGATGCCGGCGCTTTCGGTTTTGCCGCCGCTCCAGCGCGTGCGCCAGAAATGCAGCCCCAGCGCCGCGTACAGGAGCGAGGTGACGGCATAGAGTAAAATGTCGGACATGTCCAAATTTTACACTACAGAATGCTAGATAACCTGACCAACCGCTTGTCCCGGGTCATCAAGACCCTGCGTGGCGAGGCGCGGCTGACCGAAGCCAACGTCGCCGACGCGCTGCGCGAAGTGCGCATGGCATTGCTCGAGGCCGACGTCGCCCTGCCGGTGGTGAAGGATTTCATCGCGGCGGTGAAGCAAAAGGCGCTGGGCGAGGAGGTGATCGGCAGCCTAACGCCTGGCCAGGCCCTGGTGGGCGTGGTGCAGCGCGAGCTGGCCCGCCTGATGGGCGGGGAGAATGCGGCGCTCAACCTCGCCGTCACCCCGCCCGCGGTCATCCTGATGGCCGGCCTGCAGGGCTCGGGCAAGACGACCACCAGCGGCAAGCTGGCGAAATTTCTGGCCGAGCAGAAGAAAAAGCCCTTGCTCGCGAGCTGCGACGTCTACCGCCCGGCCGCGATCGAGCAATTGCGCACCATCGCGGGCCAGCTGAATGTCGATTTCTTCGAGTCGGCGCCGGGGCAACAGCCGCTCGCGATCGGGCTGGCGGCTCTGGATTACGCCAGGAAGCATTACAACGACGTGCTCATCGTCGATACCGCCGGCCGTCTTGCGATAGACGCGGCGATGATGCAGGAAATATCGCAGCTGCACGCCGCGCTCGGTCCGGTCGAAACCCTGTTCGTGGTCGACGCGATGCAGGGGCAGGACGCGGTCAACGTGGCCAAGGCCTTCAGCGAAGCGCTGCCGCTCACCGGCGTGATCCTGACCAAGCTCGATGGCGATGCGCGCGGCGGCGCGGCGCTGTCGGTGCGGCAGGTCACCGGCAAGCCGATCAAGTTCGCCGGCGTGGGCGAGAAGCTCGCGGCGCTGGAAGCGTTCCACCCGGAGCGCATGGCCGCACGCATTCTCGGCATGGGCGACGTGATGTCGCTGGTGGAGGAGGCGCGCAAAAGCGTCGATGTCGACGAGGCGCAGAAACTCGCCGACAAGCTCAAGCGCGGCAAGGGTTTTGACCTGGAGGATTTCAAGCAGCAGATCAGCCAGATGCGCAAGATGGGCGGGCTGTCCTCGATGATAGACAAGTTGCCGGCCCAACTGGCGCAGGCCGCGCAGGCGCAGTCGGCCGACATGGGCGAAAAGCAGATGCGCCGCATCGAGGGCATCATCAATTCCATGACCAAGCAGGAGCGCGCGCACCCGGACCTGATGAAGGCGACGCGCAAGCGCCGCGTTGCGGCGGGGGCGGGGGTGCAGGTGCAGGAAGTCAACCGTCTGTTGAACCAGTTCGAGCAGATGCAGAAAATGATGAAGCAGATGCAGAAAGGTGGGATGGCCAAGATGATGCGCGGCTTGAAGGGAATGATGCCCGGCATGCGCTAGCGCGTGCGTAACCCGCGCGTGGCGCCTGCGACGGCGCCGCGGCCCCCGGATGCCGGCCGCGTCCTCGGCGCATATTGCGTTGAAAAACCTGACAATTCCTCGCTTCTGCTCCCCAGTCGGCCTGCATAAAACCCTTGCCAATGGGTGGCAAATCGTCGTAGAATCGCGCTCTTTTTCGAGTTTCGGGACAACAACATGGTTGTGATTCGCCTCGCCCGCGGTGGCGCACATAAACGCCCTTTCTACAACATGGTCGTGGCGGACTCGCGCCGGGCCGCCGGTGGCAAGTTCATCGAGCGCGTCGGTTTCTATGATCCCAAGGCGCCCGAAGGCCGCGAGAACCTGCGCGTCGCCATGGATCGCCTGACCTTCTGGCAAGGCAAGGGCGCGCAGCTCTCTCCCACGGTCGCAAGGCTGGTCAAGCAGTTTGGCAAAAAAGTCGCCGGAACTGTCGCTCCAGCGGCCTGAGCGGCTGATCGCGATGGGGCGGATCGTCGCCCCGTACGGCCTCAAGGGTTGGGTCAGAGTAGAGCCCTACAGCGCGGTTGCAGACAGTCTGTGCGCCTATCCCTCGTGGTGGGTAGGCAGAAACGGCGACTGGCGCGAAATGAAAGTCGCCGAGAGCGTGCTGCAGCACGGGGCCAGCCTGGTGGCGCGCTTCGAGGGCTGCGTGGAACGCGATGCGGCACTGGCCCTGAAGGGCAGCGAGATTGCGGTCGAGCGTGACGCGCTGCCGCGGAACGCGAAAGACGAGTTTTACTGGGTCGACCTGGTCGGCCTGAAGGTGGTGAATGCGAAAGACGAGGAGCTCGGCGTGGTTGCCGAACTTTTCGAGAGCGGGGCGCATCCGGTGATGCGTGTCGTTGCTGGCGAAACCGAACGCCTGCTGCCTTTTGTCGAGCAGGTGGTGCGCCAGGTGGATATGGCCGAGGGCCGCATCCGTGTGGAGTGGGAGCTGGACTGGTGATCCACTTCGATTGCGTGACGCTGTTTCCGCAGATGTTCGCGGCGCTCACGGAATCGGGCATCACCGGCCGCGCGCTGAAGGCGGCGCGCTACAGTCTGGAGTTGTGGAATCCGCGCGACTTCACCAGCGACAACTACCGCACGGTGGACGACCGGCCGTATGGCGGCGGGCCCGGCATGGTGATGCTGGCCGAACCGCTGGATCAGGCGATCTGCGCCGCGAAAGCGCGCATCGCCGGCAGTGGGCGCAAGGTGATTTACCTGTCGCCGCAGGGCAGCGTGCTCGATCACGGCAAAGTGATGGAACTTGCTGCAGGGCCAGGCGCAGTCTTGTTGTGCGGGCGCTACGAGAGTGTGGACGAGAGATTGATCCGCCGCGCAGTCGACGAGGAAATATCCATCGGCGACTACGTGCTCTCCGGCGGGGAATTGGCGGCGATGGTGCTGATCGACGCGGTGGTGCGGCAGTTGCCCGGCGTGCTGGGCGACGAGGATTCGGCGGCGCAGGATTCGTTTGTGGGCGGACTGCTGGATTGTCCGCATTACACCCGGCCCGAGGAGTATGCGGGCGAGCGTGTGCCGCCGGTGCTGCTTTCCGGCAACCACGCCGAGATCGAACGCTGGCGCCTGAAGCAGGCGCTGGGCAGGACCTGGCTGAGACGGCCAGAGTTGTTGGCGAGGCGCGCGTTGAGCGCGACAGAAGCGAAGCTGCTTGAGGAATTCAAGCGGGAACAGAATACGTAAGGGCTGTCGCAAGGGCAGCAGCCCCCGATGATACAAGGAGCAAAGCCATGAACCTGATAGAAAAGCTGGAGCACGAAGAAATCACCCGCCTGGGCAAGATCGTTCCCGTGTTCGCCCCCGGCGACACCGTGATCGTGAACGTCAACGTGGTCGAGGGCGAGCGCAAGCGTGTGCAGGCCTACGAAGGCGTGGTCATCGCCAAGCGCAACCGCGGCCTCAGTTCTTCCTTCATCGTGCGCAAGATTTCCGCGGGCGAGGGCGTCGAGCGGACTTTTCAGACCTATTCGCCGCTGATCGCCTCGGTCGAGGTCAAGCGCAAGGGCGACGTGCGCCGCGCCAAGCTGTATTACCTGCGCGACCGTTCGGGCAAGTCGGCCCGGATTCGCGAGAAACTTACCAAGCGCTCGGTTGTGGTGCCGGAGACCGCCGCGCCGGAGATTGCCGCCGAGGCCGCTGCCGAATAGGCTTGCACCTTCGCATCAAAGAAAACGGGACGCTGCGGCGTCCCGTTTGTTTTATCGGACCGCCCGCGCGTGAATCTAGCGCAGCCAGCGCTTTGCCCTAGCGCGTGCACATTTGCGCGAGCAGCCGCTCCATGAAGGACTCGCACAGCGCCACCTGCGCCAGCGTCACGTACTCGTCGGGCTTGTGCGCCTGCTCTATCGAGCCGGGGCCGCAGATGATGGCGGGGATGCCCGCCCGCTGGAACAGTCCGCCCTCGGTGGCATAGGCGACCTTGGACGTGGACTGGTTGCGCGACAGGGCCTGCGCCAGTTGGGTGACCTGATCCGTTTCGCCCGCGTTGAGACCCGGTATCTCCGATTTGGTGTCGAAGCTGATGCCGGTGTTGGGGTCGGTCCGCTGCATTTCCGGCAGGATCACGCGCTCGGCGTAGTCCTTGATCTCGCGCTCGAGCGCATCCGGATCGGCGCCGGGGAGGTAGCGGAACTCGAACTGGAAATTGCATTCGCGCGGCACGATATTGCCGGCGGTGCCGCCCGAGATCACGCCGGTCTGCAGCGTGGTGAACGGCACGTCGAAGCCGTAATCGCGCGGCTCGCAGGCCTGCATGCGCTCGGCCATGTGGCGAATGTAGCTGATGATGCGCGCGGCGTATTCGATCGCGTTGACCCCCTGTGGGGTGAGCGCCGAATGCGCTTCCTTGCCGCGCACGCAGCACTGGTAGGAGCGCTTGCCCTTGTGCGCGATCACCGGCTGCATGCTGGTGGGTTCGCCGATGATCGCGCCCGCCGGGCGGATGTTGTTGCGTGCCAGGTCTTCGAGCAGGCCGCGCGCGCCGATGCAGCCCACTTCCTCGTCGTAGGACAGGGCGAAATGGATAGGCGCATTGAGGTTCGCCGCGGCGAAGCGCGGCGCCATCGCCAGGATCACGGCGAGATAGCTTTTCATGTCGCAGGCGCCGCGGCCGTAGAGCCGGTCGCCTTTCACGGTCGCCTTGAACGGATCGCTGGCCCAGTTCTGCCCGTCCACCGGCACCACGTCGGTGTGGCCGGAGAGCACGATGCCCGGTTTCGCTCCCTTTTGCACCGTGGCGAACAGGTTCGCTTTCCTGCCGCTGGCGTCGTAAGTGAGCCGCGACTCGATGCCGAAACCCTTGAGGTAATCGCGCGTCCATTCGATCAGGCCCAGATTGGAGCCGCGGCTGGTGGTGTCGAAGCCGATCAGGCGCTCAATCAATGCATAGGTCTCGGGCTTGATGGTCGGCATAGCTACTCCGTTTATGATTAAGCCGCGTCGTTCAAATGGCAGGCGGAGAAATGCTGCGGCGCGATTTCGCGCAGAGCGGGCGCATCGATTCTACACCGGGGCAGGGCGTGCGGGCAGCGCGGGTGGAAATGGCAACCCGGCGGCGGGGCGAGCGGCGAGGGAATCTCGCCTTTGATCGAAATGAAGCGCTTATGGCGCAGATCCAGCCGCGGCACTTCGGCGAGCAGTGCCTGGGTATAGGGGTGGTTCGCCTGCGCATAGAGTTCCACGGTCGCCGCGGACTCGACCACGCGCCCGAGGTACATGATCACCACGCGATCCGACAGGTGCTGCACCACGCCGAGGTCGTGGCTGATGAATAGATAGGTGAGTTCGAATTCCTGGCGCAGGCGGATGAACAGATTGAGCACCTGCGCCTGGATCGAAACGTCGAGCGCCGCCACGGCTTCGTCGCACACCAGAAACTCCGGTTTCACCGCCAGTGCACGCGCAATGCCGATGCGCGCGCGCTGGCCGCCGGAGAACTGGTGCGGGAAACGGTCGAGGAGCGAGGCGTCGAGGCCGACGCGCGCGAGCAGCTGCGCCACGTACTCGTGTTGCTCGCGTTGTTCGATCAGGCCGTGCACCAGCGGCGCCTCGCCGACGATATCGGCGACGCGCAGGCGCGGATTGAGCGAGGCGTAGGGATCCTGGAAAATCATCTGGACCTTGAGCTGGATGGCGCGTCGCTTCGCGGCGGACAGTTGCGCCACCTCCTCGCCGCGCCACAGGCGCGTTCCGGCCGAAGGCTCGAGCAGGCCGACGGCGAGGCGCGCCAGCGTGGATTTGCCGCAGCCGGATTCTCCCACCAGGCCCACCACCTCGCCCGCGTGCACGGCGAGATCGACCCCGTCCACCGCATGCACGATCTCTTCTTTTGCGCCGGCGCCGAGCAAATTGGCGAGCCTGGCGGCGGTGTCCAGGGTCTTGACGAAGCGCTTGGACGTTCCGCGCAGTTCGAGCAGCGGCGTGGGCAGCGCGTTCATGCGATTAGTGGATGGAAACAGCGCACCTGCCTGCCGGCGACGGGGCTGGACAAGGCGGGATCCTTGGCGCAGGCGCTGTCCGCACGTGTGCAGCGCTCGCGAAAGGCGCAGCCGGGGGCAAGATCGAGCAGCGACGGCGTCATGCCCGGGATCTGCCGCAGCGGCTCGCCCCTGCGCCCGCGGCTGGGCACCGAGGCGATGAGTCCGTGCGTATAGGGATGCAGCGGCGCATCGAGCACCTCGTCGACGCTGCCCTGTTCGACGATGCGCCCGGCGTACATCACCGCGATGTCGTCGGCGAGGCCGGCGATCACCGACAGGTCGTGGGTGATCCAGATCAGGGCGGTGCCCGACTCGCGCGCGAGCTTTTGCATCTCGAACAGGATCTGCCCCTGGATGGTGACGTCGAGCGCCGTGGTCGGCTCGTCGGCGATGATCAGATCGGGCTGGTTCAGCAGCGCGATGGCGATGGCCACGCGCTGGCGCATGCCGCCCGAGAACCGGTGCGGGTAGGCGTAGAGGCGCTCCTCGGGCGAGGGGATGCCGACGCGCGCCAGCGCGTCGCGCGCGCGTTCCAGCGCCGCGCCCCGGCTGACATCGGCATGCGCCCGGATCGCCTCTGTCATCTGGGTATCGATGCGCAGCACCGGGTTCAGCGACATCATCGGGTCCTGGAAGATCATCGCGATGCGATTGCCGCGGATGCCGCGCATCGCCTCCGGCGAAAACCCGCGCAGGTCCTCGCCGCCGAGCAGGATGCGCCCCGCCACCACGCGCCCCGGCGGATCGATGAGGCCCATGATGGAGAAGCCCGTCATGGACTTGCCCGATCCGGACTCGCCCACCAGGCCGAGGATCTTTCCCGGTTCGACCGAGAAGCTCACGTCCTCCACCGCCTTGACCACACCCTGGCGGGTGAAGAAATGGGTGCGCAGGTTTTCGACGCGCAGCGTGGATTCCGTCATTTCTGCAGCCGCGGATTGAGCACGTCGCGCAACTGATCGGCGACCAGGTTGATGCTGACGATGGTCGCGAGCAGGGCCACGCCGGGAAAGAAGCTGATCCAGTACTTGCCCGAGAGCATGTAATCGAAGCCGTTCTTGATCAGCAGGCCGAGCGACGGTTCGGTGATGGGAACGCCGATGCCCAGAAAGGACAGGGTGGCCTCCAGCGCGATCGCCGCCGCCACCTGCACCGTGGCGATCACGATCAGCGGTGGCAGGCAATTGGGCAGCAGGTGGCGGAACACGATGCGCGCCGGCGACAGCGCCAGGCCCTTGGCGGCCTCGATATATTCCTTTCCGCGCTCGATGAGCGCGGCGCTGCGCACGGTGCGTGCGTAGTAGGCCCATTGCACCATGATCAGCGCGAAAATGGTTTTTCCGATTCCCTGCCCGAGCAGCGCAAGCAGGATGAGGGCGATCAGGATCGCGGGGAAAGACAGCTGGATGTCGACGACGCGCATGATGAAGCCATCGGTGCGTCCGCCGAAATAGGCCGCGGCGAGACCCAAGGTGAGGCCGATCAGCACCGCGCACAGGGTGCTCGCCACGCCCACCACCAGGCTGATGCGCAGACCGTAGAAAATGCCGGACAGGATGTCGCGCCCCTGGCCGTCGCTGCCGAGCCAGAAGGTCAGGCCGTTGCCGGCCTTGGATCCCGGCGGCAGGCGGCTGTCGAGCACGTCGAGCTGTGCCAGGTCGTAGGGATTTTGCGGCGAAATCAGCGGCGCGAACAGGGCCGCGAGCAGGATCAGCGTCAGCCCCACGAGCCCGGCGAGCGCGAGCTTGCTCTGGCCGAAGTCGGCGGCGATGCGCTGCAAGGGCGTCGGTTCGCGCTGCATGGACTATTCCGCTGCCGCGCCCAGGCGCACGCGCGGGTCGAGCAGCGAATAGACGATGTCGACGGCGAGGTTGATCAGGATGAACAGGCCCACGATGACGAGCAGGTAGGCGACGATCACCGGGCGGTCGAGCACGTTGATCGAGTCGATGATCAGCTTGCCCATGCCGGGCCAGGCGAATATCGATTCGGTGACGATGGCGAACGCGATCACCGAGCCGAACTCCAGTCCAATGACTGTGACGATGGGGATCATGATGTTTTTCAGCACGTGCACGCCGACCACGCGCGCGTTCGACAGGCCCTTGGCGCGGGCGAATTTGACGTAGTCCTGCAGCAGCGCCTCGCGCGTGCCGGCGCGTGTGAGGCGGATGACCAGCGAGAGTTTGAACAGTGCGAGGTTGATCGCCGGCAGGATCAGATGCCGGATGCCTTCCCAGGAGAGGAAGCTCAGCGGAATGCCGAGCACGACAGCGGTCGGGCCGCGGCCGCTGGAAGGCAGCCAGCCGAGTTCGACCGCGAACAGCATGATCAGCATCAGCCCGACCCAGAATGTGGGCAGGGAGAAGCCGAGGATGGAGCCGGTCATGATCAGCTTGCCGGCCCAGGAGTCGGGCGCGAGGCCCGCCCACAGGCCGAGCGGAATGCCGAGGAATACCGCCAGCCCGGTGGCGGCCAGCGCCAGCTCCAGCGTCGCCGGCATGCGCTCCAGGATCAGCTGGATGGCCGGGATGTTGTAGGCGAAGGACTTGCCAAGGTCGCCCGAGAGCGCCTGCTTGAGGAATACCAGGTACTGCTCCCATAGCGGCTTGTCCAGTCCGAGTGCGGCGATGGTGCGCGCGATCTCGGCCTGGTCGGCCTGCGGGTTGATCAGGATGTCCACCGGATTGCCGATGGCATACACCCCGACGAACACCGCGAGCGACATGAAGGCGAGCACCAGCACGCTTTGCAGCAGACGGCGGATGATGAAAGCAGCCATGGCAATCGCGCCTAGCGCGGCCGGAAATCGCGCGCGTAGGTGTATTCGTCGGTGCGTGCGGTGTAAGCGAGGTTCTTTTTCATCGCCCAGGACGCAAGCTGGTGGTGCAGCAGGATCAGCGGCACGTCCTTTAGCGCGAGGGTCGCCGCGTCGCGCGCCAGAGCCTCGCGCTTTTTTTCATCCAGGGTAGCGAAGCCTTGCTCGAGCAGCGCGTCCACCTGCGGATTCGAGTAGTGGCCCCAGTTCCATGCGCCATAGCCCTTCTCGGCATTGGGTGTGGCCACGAGCGCGCGCAGCGCCAGGTCGCCAGAGAACGAGCCCCAGCCGAGCAGGGCGGCGGAAAATTCGCCGGCGCGCGCCTTGGCGAAATACACGCTCGCGGGCAGGGTTTCCAGTTTGGCCTGGATGCCGACCCGCGCCAGCATCTGCGCCAGCGCCTGCGCCAACTGCTCGTCGTTGACATAGCGGTCGTTGGGCGCATACAGACTGAGTGCGAAGCCGTTGGGGTAACCGGCTTCGGCGAGCAGTTTCTTTGCCGCTTCCGGGTCGTAGGTCTCGGCTTTCAGCGCGGCGACATGACCGAACACCGGCGGCGAGACCAGGTTGCCGGCCTCGATGGCGAAACCCTCCATCACGCGCTCCACGATCGCGCGGCGGTTGATCGCCTTGGACACGGCCAGCCTGACGCGCGCATCCTTGAACGGGTTTTTCGCCAGGGGCTTGCCTGACTTGTCGGCGAGGTGAGGCGGGTGGTCGCGGTACTGGTCCAGGTGCAGGAACAGGGTGCGCCAGGAAACCTTCTGCTCGAGGCGGAAATTCGGATTCGCCTTGAGCCGGGTCAGATCGGCGGTGGGAATGTTCTCGATCGCGTCCACGTCGCCCGCGAGCAGCGCGGTGATGCGCGCCGTATCGGCGGGCAGGATGCGCAGCGTCACCTTGTCCCAGGCGGATTTCGCACCCCAGTAGGCGTCGTTGCGCGCGAGTTCGATGCGGTCGCCGCGGGCAAAGCGAACGAGCTTGTACGGGCCGGTGCCTATGGCCGCCTTGCCGCTGTTGAAGTCCTCCGTGGCGGCGCCTGCAGCCGCTTTCTTCGACACGATGAATATCGAGTCCAGGTCGTAGGGCAGCATCGCATAAGGCGCGGCGGTCTTGAGTCGCAGCGTCCAGGGATCGACGATTTTCTTGGCGACGATGGGCTTGACGAAGCCGGTGAAGGGGCCCGGGCTCGCCGCGAGCGTTGCCGGGCGCTCCAGGGAAAATAGTACGTCCTCCGCCGTGAAATCCGAGCCGTCGTGGAATTTGACGCCGCGGCGCAATTTGAACTCCCAGGTGGTCGGGTCCACGGCGCGCCAGGACAGTGCAAGGCCGGGTATCAGGCGCGCGTTCTCGTCCACATGCACCAGGGCATCGAAGATCTGCCAGGCGGCATTGTTGTTCGGCGCCACGTTGAGGAAATGCGGATCGAGCGAAGTGACCTCGGCACCCAGGCCGATGCGCAGCTCGGCACCGTGTGCGCCGAACGCGCATGCGGCGATGACTGCGAACAGGAAGCGCCTGAACGGCATGTCTTGGTCCCTTTTTTCACCTGCCAGGGAGGGCTGGCGGGCGCAGTGGACGGGCTGGATTGCCCGCTGCGATTATAGCGGACAGACTCCGGGCCGCGGCCCGGGTCTGCGCGTGCACGTTAGTCCGCCGCGTCGGCTACAATCCGGGAATCAAAGTTGGAGGCGCCAATGGGAACCGTCGTCGCGTTATCCGGCCAGGTGGGCGGCGCAAAGCTCGCCGACGGGTTGCGGCGCCTTCGCGGCAGCGATCTAGCGGTGGTCGTCAACACGGGTGACGACCATGAGGTTTTCGGCCTCGCGTTCTCGCCCGACATCGATACCATGCTGTACACGCTGAGCGGGATCGCCGGCCCCGCAGCCGGATGGGAACCCACAGGCGAGACTTATGCCCTGCACGAGATGCTGCACCGTCTGGGCTCGGAGCACAGGGTTCGCGTCGGCGATCGCTCCCTGGCGCTGCCGCTGTTGCGAACCGAGGCGCTGCGCCAGGAGTGCCCCTTGAGCCAGGTGACGCTCGGTTTCTGCAAGACGCTGGGCATCGATGCGCGCGTGCTGCCGATGAGCAACGACCCGGTGCGCACCGTGGTGGTCACCGATGACGGCCATGTCAGCTACCACGAATACCTCACCGAACTGGAGTGCGCGCCTGTGGTGAGAGGGTTTCTGTACGCCGGCGCGGACCAGGCGCGCATTCCCGACGAAGTTCTGGAAGCGCTGTACGCGCCCGACCTCGAAGCCATCGTGCTCTGCCCGGCCAACCCCTACCATACGATTCAGCCGATCCTGGCGGTGCAAGGCCTGCGCGAGCTGCTGCGCGAGTGCGGTGCGCCGATAATCGCGGTGAGCCCGATCGTCGGTGATCGCGCGCTGAAGGGCGCGGCCGGCAAGATGATGCAGGAGCTGGGGCATGAGGTATCGGCGCGCAGGGCGGCGCTCGAATACTACCGGCTGATCGACGGGTTTGTCATCGACAGCGTGGACGAGGCAGCCGCCGAGGGCATACGCGCCTGCGGCATCGACGTGGCGGTCGCGCCGACGATCATGCGTTCGGATGACGACCGGATCGCGCTGGCGCAAGTGGTGCTCGATCTTGCACAGACAGCACGCGCGCGCAAGGAAGCAGAACGCGTAGGCTGATCGGAGCGTGCGGCCTGGGTTGTTGCGCTCCCGCCGGCTCGGACCCTAGGCCATGAACGCGCGCCTGACCGGGTCGAATGCGCGCGCGCTGGGCGCGCTGGGTTCGGCCTTGCTGCTGTGGGCGGTTTCGTTTCCTGCGACGCATATTGCGCTCCTGGCTTATCCGCCGGCGCATCTGGCACTGGCCCGCTATATCCTGGCCACGCTGGTGTTGCTTGCCTATTGCGCCCTGGTGCGCTCGCCGCTGCCGCGCCGCGCCGATCTGCCTGCCCTGATTTTGACCGGCCTGCTGTGCGGCACCGCGTATCAGTTGGGCTTCAACTTCGGCATGCGCACGGTGGCGTCGGGGCCGGCCGCGGTGCTCGTCGATACCGTACCCCTGTTCGCCGCGTTGTTTGGATTCTTCTTCCTGCGCGAGCGTCTCGGCGCCTGGGCGGTGGGCGGCGTCGGCCTCGGGTTCGCCGGGACGGTGCTGATCGCAGCGGGCGAAGCGGGTGCGTCCGGCTTCACCTTCGAGCCGGGTGCCGCCTATCTGCTGCTGGCGGCACTGGCTTTCAGTCTGGGTTCGGTGGTGCAAAAGCCGCTGCTCTCGCGCCTGCCCGCGGTCCCGGCCACGGCCTACACCTTCGTCGCCGCGACGCTGGGCCTGTGCGTGTTCGCGCCCGGATTGCCGGCGAGCATCGCAGCCGCGCCGGCGTCGGCGAATTGGGCGCTGTTGTTTCTGGCCTTGTTTCCCGCGGCGCTGGCGTTCGCGCTCTGGTCCTATGCGCTGGCGCGGCTGCCGGTGGCCGAGGCGGCCAGCGCGCTTTACCTGGTGCCGGTGCTCACCTTTCCGATTGCCTGGGTATGGCTGGGCGAAGTGCCCAGCCTGTTGTCGTTCTGCGGCGGCGCGGTCGCCCTTGCGGGGGTGCTGTTGGTGCAGTTCAAGAGACCTTAGTAGGGTCTGTGTTCGCCCAAGCCGCGGCGTTTGTGGCAGAGTGTGACCAGGATCAGTGCGAGAAATGAACCACGTGCAGCAAGAAGACCAGTTTCGACCCCGCATCGGCTTCATCGGCGCGGGCCGCGTGGCCAAAGGCCTGGCCTGGGCCATGGCGCAAGGCGGGCAGCGCGTGGTCGCCGCGGCCAGCCGCAACGCGGACTCGGCCGCGCAACTGGCGGCAAGAATCGCCGGTTGCCGGGCGTACGCAAACGCGCAGGACGTCGTCGATGGCAGCGATCTGGTTTTTGTCACCGTACCGGACGATGCGATAGGCACGGTCGCCGCTGGTGTCACGTGGCGCAAGGGTATGGCCGCGGTCCACTGCAGCGGCGCGACCGAGGTGGCCGTGCTGGCGAGCGCGGCGAGCGCTGGCGCCCAGATCGGCGGTTTCCATCCGTTGCAGTTGTTTGCCGATCCGGATATCGCGCTCGCCGGACTGCCCGGCTGCACCATCGCGGTCGAAGCCGAAGCGCCGCTGTTGTCCCAACTGGAACAACTGGCCGAGGCCCTGCGCTGCCACAGCCTGCGCCTGCCGCCCGGCTGCCGCGCGCGCTATCACGTCGCGGCGCATTACGCCGCCGGTTTCGTCATCACTTTGCTGAACCAGGCCGTCGAGCTCTGGCAGAGTTTTGGCATCGAGCGCGAGGCGACGATACGCGCGTTGCTGCCGCTGCTGCGCGGCACCGCGGCCTCGGTGGAGCGTTCGGGCCTGGCGCAGGGCCTGGCAGGCACCTACTCGCGCGGCGATGTTGGCACGCTGCAAAAGCACCTGGCGGATCTTGCGCTGGTGGGGCCGGACGCGCTGCGACTTTACTGCGAATTGGGCTTGCGCTCGATTCCCCTGGGACTGGAGCGCGGCGCTTACGATGAACATCGCGCCGAAATCATGCGCGCGCTGCTGTTGCGCGCACTGAAGAACTCTAGTGCGCTGGATTGACCTCAGTCGAAACGGTACCATGCGCATTGAACTTGTATTGAACTCAAAATCCAGACTGTAGAGGGAATCATGCTTCGAATGATGTTGGCTTTTGCGCTGGCCTGCGGCTGCAGCGCGTCGCTGGCGCAGAAGAAGATGTACCGTTGCGGCAACCAGTTCCAGGAGCGGCCATGCGCGGGGCCGAAGACCGAAGCGGCCGCGTCCCCCGCAAGCAAGGCCGATCCGCAGCAGCAACAGGAAGGTGCGGCCAAGCGGCGCGAGCGCGAGCAGGCGATACTTCAGGCCAAGTGCGAGAACTACGCCGAGGAACTGGCCGACATAGACCGGCGCATCAAGGCCGGTGCCGGTAACGAAGTGCTTGATCAGTACAAGCGCAGGCAAAAGGAGATGCGAAGCCGCATCGAGCGCAGCTGAGGCGGCGCAGGCGCGCAAGCGCTGTACCGGCCGTCGCAGCTGCCGCAGCTGCCGCAGCGGGATCGGTTGCTTGTACAGCGCTTTCTGGCTAACCTTGGATCAGGCGCAAGGCCGGACCGTCCAATTCAGTCAACTGTCCTGGGAGAACGTCGTGACCGAGAAAATCTGGTTGAAACAATATCCCGCGGGCGTTCCGGCAGAAATCGACGCCGGCCGCTACGCTTCGATTCCGGATCTGATCGCGGAGGGCGTGCGAAAATTCGACGCCAAGCCTGCCTACAACAATTTCGGTTGCGGCATGAGCTATGCCGAACTGGACCGGCACAGCCGCGACTTCGCCGCCTTCCTGCAGAGCCTGCCGGGAATGAAGAAGGGCGAGCGCGTCGCCATCATGAGCCCCAACCTGATGCAATACCCGGTCGCGCTGCTCGGCGTCCTGCGCGCCGGGATGGTGGTGGTCAACGTCAATCCGCTGTACACGCCGCGCGAGCTCGAACACCAGTTGAAGGACTCCGGTACCAAGGCCATCGTCATCGTCGAGAACTTCGCCAGCACGCTGCAGCAGGTGATCCAGAAGACCGCGGTCGAGCATGTGATCACCACACAACTCGGTGATCTGCTGCCGCTGCCCAAGCGCTGGATCGTCAACCTGGTGGTGAAGAAAGTGAAAAAGATGGTGCCGGACTGGCGCATAGCCGGCGCCATCCCCCTGCGCGCGGCGCTCGCGCGCGGCGCCGGTGCGCAGCTGCAGCCGGTCAGCCTGACGCAGGAGGACATCGCTTTCCTGCAGTACACCGGCGGCACAACGGGCCTGTCCAAGGGCGCGATGCTCACCCACCGCAACATTCTCGCCAACATCGAGCAGGTGGGCGCCTGGCTAGGAGGCAATCTCAAGGACGGCGAGGAGGTTCTGATATCGCCGCTGCCGATGTATCACATCTTTTGCCTGACGACGACGCTGTTCTTCATGAAGGTCGGCGCGCAAAACGTGCTGATCACCAATCCGCGGGATTTGCCCGCGTTCGTCGCGGAGTTGAAGAAGTGGAAGTGGTCGGTGCTGGCCGGGGTGAACACGCTGTTCAACGGGCTGTTGAACACGCCCGGCTTCAGCGAACTCGATTTCTCCGGGGTCAAAGTCGTGGTCGGTGGCGGCGCGGCGGTGCAAAAGCCGGTGGCGGAAAAATGGCAGCAGGCCACCGGCCACTACCTCACCGAAGCCTACGGCCTCACCGAGACCTCTCCCGCCGCCAGCTTCAATCGGCTCGGCACGCCATGGAACGGCAGCATCGGACTGCCCATCTCCTCCACCGAGTTTTCGATCCGCGACGACGAATTCAACGAGCTGCCGTTGTGGGCCGGCGAGGGCGACATCGAAAAATTCACCGGCGAAATCTGCATCCGCGGGCCGCAGGTGATGAAAGGCTACTGGCAGCTGCCCGGGGAGACGGACAAGGTGCTGCGCGACGGCTGGCTCAGGACCGGCGACGTCGGCAATATGAACGCCAAGGGCTATGTCACCATTACCGATCGCAAGAAGGACATGATCCTGGTGTCCGGATTCAACGTCTATCCGAACGAGATCGAGAGCGTAGTCGCGATGCACCCGGGCGTGCTCGAGGTCGCGGCGGTGGGCGTGCCCGACGAAAAGTCCGGCGAGGCGGTGAAAGTGGTGATCGTGAAAAAGGACCCGGGGCTGAGCAAGGAATCGGTGATCGCGCACTGCAAGCGGGAGCTTACCGGCTACAAGATTCCGAAGTACGTCGAATTCCGCGATACCCTGCCGAAGACGCCCATAGGCAAGATCCTGCGGCGGGAACTGCGCGGAAAATAAGCGCATCCGCGGCGGGCCGAAGATGAAACCCGGCGGCGAGTTTCTTGCGCGCGGGCGGCGCGACTGGCTCAAGCGCGCGCTGCTGGGCGGCGCAGCCATGCCGCTGCTGCTGCGCGACGTGCTGGCCGCGCGCACGCCGCCCGGCGGCATGGTAATGATCAAGGGCGAAGTACGGGTCAACGGCAGCGCGGCGAGGACCGGCACCCGGGTGGCGCCGGGCGACCGTGTGGTCACCGCCACCGGAGGGCTGGCCGTGTTCGTCGTCGGCAAGGACGCGTTTCTGCTGCGCCAGGGGAGCGAACTGCATACGGCGGGCGGCGGCGCGCTGATCGCGTCGCTGCGATTGGTTACGGGCAAGCTGCTTTCCGTATTCGGCAAAGGGGCGCGCAGCATCACCACGCCCACCGCCACCATCGGCATACGCGGCACCGGCATCTACCTCGAGGTCGAGCCCGAACGCAGCTATGTCTGCACCTGCTACGGGGTGGCGGATCTGCAGGCGAGCAATATGCCCGCAGCCAGGGAAACCGTGCGCACCACCCATCACGACGCGCCGCGCTACGTCTATGCCCGCGGTGAAATGCCGATCAAGATGATCGAGCTTGCGCCGGTGATCAACCATAGCGATGCGGAGTTGATCATGCTGGAGGCGCTGGTCGGCCGGGAACCGCCTTTCGTCGGCTCGGGCAGGCAATACCAGGACTATTAGCGTCTGTTGAGTTGCGCCGCGCGAGAGGCGGTTTGGGTTCATTCCGGGTTCGCCGTGCCGGTTCCCGCGGCAGCGGCACGCCAGGGGATGCATCCCCTAAGATCGCAATAAACTCATATAATTACAGGTTGTCAATGGAGCGCCGCCAAATGAACCAGGTTCATCGCCTGTTCGAGCAGCAATCGAACATGAGCATCAGCCGCACCGAGGAAATCATCGCCGACATCAAGGCCGGCAAGATGGTGATCCTGGTGGACGAAGAAGACCGCGAAAACGAGGGCGATCTGCTGCTCGCGGCGGATTTCGTCACGCCCGAAAAAATCAACTTCATGGCCCGGTTCGCGCGCGGCCTGATCTGCCTCACGCTTACCGAGGAAACTTGCCGGGCGCTGCAACTCGCACCGATGGCGCAGGACAACCGTTCCTCCCACGGCACGGCGTTCACTGTTTCGATCGAGGCGGCTACTGGAGTCACCACCGGGATTTCGGCGCACGACCGCAGCCGCACCGTTCAGGCGGCGGTGGCGCGCGGCGCGAAGCCCGAGGACATCGTCCAGCCCGGACATGTGTTCCCGATCGCGGCCCAGCCCGGCGGGGTGCTGGTCCGCGCCGGGCACACCGAGGCCGGCTGCGACCTGACCGCGCTCGCCGGGCTTACGCCCGCCGCGGTGATCTGCGAAATCATGAAAGACGACGGCAGCATGGCCAGGCTGCCCGACCTGATCGAATTCGGCAAACAGCACGGCCTGAAGATCGGCACCATCGCCGATCTGATTCATTTCCGCAGCCAGACGGAATCGCTGGTCGAGCGCGTGGCGGAGCGCGACATCGCCACCGCGCACGGCGGCTTTCGCATGCTGGCCTATCGCGAGAAGATTTCGGGTGCGACCCACCTGGCGCTGGTGCGCGGCGCAATCGATGCCGGCACGCCCACGCTGGTGCGCGTGCACGAGCCCTTGTCCATGCTCGACCTGCTCAATACCGCGCCGGGCACGCATTCCTGGGGCGTGCACGAGGCGCTGGCGGCGATCGGAGCGGCCGGCAGCGGCGTCATGGTCCTGCTCAATTGCGCCGAAAGCGCAGACCAGCTCGCCCAGCGCGTCGCCAGCGAAGCCAAGCCCTTGGCCGCGGCGAAAATGGAACTCCTGACCTATGGCATAGGCGCGCAGATCCTGCGCGATCTCAACGTGGGCAAGATGCGCTTGATGGCCACGCCGCGCAAAATGCCCAGCATGGCCGGCTGGGACCTTGAAGTGACCGAATACGTGCAATCGAAGGCGGGAGCATGAGAGAAATCCGGCCCGGCATGAACGGCGCCGACCTGCGCATCGCCGTGGTGCGCGCGCGTTTCAACGAGGCCATTGGCGCCGGTCTGCTCGCCTCCTGCCTCGATCGCCTCGGCCGGCTGGGCGTCGCGCCCGGCCGCATTACGCTGGTGAGCGTGCCCGGCGCGCTGGAGGTCCCGCTCGCGCTGCAAAAACTTGCGGCCAGCGGCCACTACGATGCGTTGATCGCATTGGGCGCAGTGGTGCGCGGCGATACCTATCACTTCGAGATCGTGTCCAACGAATCCGCCGCCGGCATCACCCAGGTGCAACTCGATGCGGGCGTGCCGGTTGCCAACGGCATACTCACCACCGATACCGAGGAGCAGGCCATGGCCCGGGTGGGGCAGAAGGGCGGCGATTGCGCCGAGGCGGCAGTCGAGATGGCCAATCTGGCCCGGGAAATCAGGAATGAAAAACGCACGGCATAAGGCGCGCGAGCTGGCGTTGCAGGGTTTGTACCAGTGGCTGCTCGCCGAGGAGCATGCGGACGAGATCCGCATGCACCTGGCGGAGTTCAAAGGCTACGACAAAGCCGATCAGAAGTACCTCGAGCGGCTGCTGAACGGGGTCATCGCCGATGCCGCTGAGCTTGAAGCCGTGTTCGGCCCCATGCTCGACCGCCCCGTAGGCGAACTCTCCCCGGTGGAGCGCGGCGTGCTGCTGATCGGCACCTACGAACTGGCGCATGTGCCCGACGTGCCTTACAGGGTGGTGATCAACGAGGCGGTGGAACTGGCGAAGTCCTTCGGCGGCACCGACGGCCACAAGTATGTCAACGGCGTGCTGGACAAGCTCGCCGCCAGCCTGCGCGCGGCCGAAGTCAAGGCGCGCAAGGCCGGCGGGGGCAAGGCCGGCTGACCGCCTTGCTTTCCGAATTCGACATCATCCGCAGTTATTTCACGCGACCGGTGAAGCGCGCGCTGCTGGGTGTGGGCGACGACTGCGCCTTGATCGCGCCGGAGCCGGGCGCCTTGCTCGCGGTGTCCACGGACATGCTGGTCGAGGGGCGGCATTTCCTCGCCGGCGCCGATGCGGCGAAATTGGGCCACAAGGCCCTGGCGGTGAATCTTTCCGATCTCGCGGCGATGGGCGCCGCGCCGCGCTACGCCACGCTCGCGCTCGCTTTGCCCGAAGCCGACGCGTCCTGGCTCGCGCAGTTTGCGCAAGGTTTTTTCAAGCTTGCGGATTCCTTCGGCGTGGAATTGATCGGCGGCGACACCACGCGCGGCCCGCGCAACATTTCGATCAGCGTGATCGGCGCGGTGCCGCCCGAGCTGGCCTTGCGCCGCGACGGCGCCAAGGCCGGGGACGAGGTCTGGCTGTCCGGCTGCACCGGCGACGCCGGGCTGGCGCTGGCCCACCTCGACGCGCGCGTGCTTCTGGCCGACGCGGCGCTGGCGCACTGCCTGGCGCGCCTGCATACGCCCAAGCCCTGCATTGCGCTGGGCCTGGCGCTGCGCGGTATCGCAACCAGCGCCATCGATGTTTCGGACGGCCTGGTGGCCGACCTCGGCCATGTCGCCGAACGCTCGGGCGTGGCGATCGAACTGCGCTACGCGGACTTGCCGCGTTCGCGTGCGCTGCAGTCCTGCGCGGACGAGCGCATTGCGCGGAACTGCCTGCTCGCCGGGGGCGACGACTACGAACTCGCGTTCACCGCCAGCGCCGGCTCGCGCGAACGGGTGGCCGCGGTCGCCGCGGACCTGGGTCTCGTTCTTACGCGCATCGGCAGCGTCAGCGCGGGCGCGCCCGGGCTGGTGACGGTGCGCGCCGCGGACGGGACTTCGGTGCAACTGGAATCCAAGGGGTTCGATCATTTTGGCTGATGCCGCATGAACTGCCCAGGCGCCTCGCATGGCGACCAGCCCTAACGCGATTCTGCGCCCGAGCGCGGGCTTCATGCTGGCGCATCCGGCACGTGTAATCGCGCTCGGTTTCGGCACCGGGCTGTCGCCCTTCGCGCCCGGCACGGTGGGGACGCTGCTGGGCTTTCCCGTCTTCTGGATCCTCAACGCCGCGCTGGCGCCTTACGGGCCGCTGGGCTTGCTGGCGGCTGTCGCGGCGATGTTCCTGCTCGGCGTGTGGGCCTGCGCGCGCACCGGGCGCGACCTGGGGCTGGCCGATCACAGCGGCATGAACTGGGACGAGATCGTCGCGTTCCAGTTGGTGCTGATGCTGACGCCGGACACCTGGCAGTGGCAGGCGTTTGCGTTTCTTGGCTTCCGCTTTTTCGATGTGGTCAAACCGCCGCCTATCCGTCAGGTCGACGCGCGCTTGAAAGGCGGCTTGGGAGTGATGCTTGACGACATCCTCGCGGCGTTCTATACGCTCTTGGCCATGGCGCTGTACAAGGCCGTGTTCGGTTGAGTCTCGATGCCCCCTGACGCGCTTACCACGCTCGCCACACTCGTCGGCGCAAGGCTGAAGGCGCAAGGCCTGATGCTGGCTACCGCGGAGTCCTGCACCGGAGGTTGGGTCGCCCAGGCGGCGACGGCCGTCGCCGGCAGTTCGGACTGGTTCGAGCGCGGCTTCGTCACCTATTCCAACGCAGCCAAGCAGGAGATGCTGGGGGTAAGCGCCGGAACGCTGGCTGCGCACGGGGCGGTGAGCGAACCGACCGCGCGCGAGATGGCCGCTGGCGCGCTGGCTCGCAGCCGCGCGCAGGTCGCGGTGGCGATCACCGGCATTGCCGGTCCCGCCGGCGGCTCGCCGGAAAAACCCGTGGGCACGGTGTGTTTCGCCTGGACGCGAAATAGCGGAGCGCCGGTCGCGCAAACGCGGAGGTTCGAAGGCGACCGCGAAAGCGTGCGCAGGCAATCCGTGATCGCGGCACTGCAAGGGGTGCTGGAACTGCTCGAAGGCCGAATGCGAAGCTAGCGATCTTCCTGGTCCATCTCGAGATGGAAGCGGTGCATGAAGCGGTGCACCACCGGCGCGAATACGATGCCCATCACCACGACGAACACCAGGCCGCTGAAAAGCGCATAAAAGCCGGCGAACAGCTTGCCGTCCGCGGTGGCCAGCGTCGCCAGCGGACCCATGCCGGACAGGATCATGGCGGCATTCGCGAACGCGTCTATCCATGGCATGCGTTCAAAATGATGGTAACCGAACATGCCGACGCCGAGTGCGATCGCGATGATCGCAAGGCCGATCGCGGCGCTGCGCGCGAGCCGGGCGTAAAAGGAGGGGCGCGGCAATAGCGGCTTATTTTTCGCTTCGAACATGGCAGGACGCGAATTCCGGAAGACTGCGGGTTGCATGACTGTGCACCAGACGCGACGCTGGTGACAAGCGGAATCTACGGCTGTCGGATTGAAATTCCAGCTTGACGCCGCGGCTTGCCGGCCTAGAATGAAATGCAGTCGCCCGCAGATGCCAGCCATGATCCCACTACGCCCCGCCGCTGTCGCCGGCATGTTCTATCCTGCCGCGGCGCGCGAATTGGCCTGGGAAGTGGACAATTTGCTCGGGCATAGCACCGGCGGCGACTTCGCGCCCAGCTTTCCCAAAGCGCTGATCGTGCCGCACGCGGGCTATGTCTATTCCGGCGGCGTCGCCGCGGAAGCGTACGACCGGCTGCAACCCGCGCGCGGTATCGTGCGCCGCGTGGTGCTGCTCGGTCCCTGCCACCGCGTGCCGGTGCGCGGCCTGGCATTGCCCGACGCAGCCGCTTTCGCCACGCCGCTGGGCCAGATTCCGATCGACCGGGAGGCGGTCGCGTCGCTCGCCGGATTGCCGCAGGTGGTGGTGAGCGCTGCGGTGCATGCCGGCGAACACGCGCTGGAAGTGCAACTGCCGTTTTTGCAGCGGGTGTTGGGCGCATTCAGCCTGGTGCCGCTGGCGGTGGGTGAGGCCACGCCCGCGCAGGTGGCCGAGGTGATCGACAAGCTCTGGGGCGGCGAGGAAACCTTGATCGTGGTCAGTTCGGACCTGTCGCACTACCACACCTACGACCAGGCCCGGGCGATCGACCGCGGCACCGTGCAGGCGATTCTCGATTTCTCCGCCGACATCGACTATGAGCAGGCTTGCGGTGCGACACCGGTCGCGGGGCTATTGATATCGGCCAGGCGTCGTGAACTGAAGGCGGAATTGCTCGACTTGCGCAATTCCGGCGACACCGCCGGCGGCCGCGGGCAGGTCGTGGGCTACGCTTCGTTTGCGTTCTGGGAGGGCGAGTCCAGTTTCGGCGCGGCACACGGCCGCATTTTGCTTGCGCTTGCCAGGAACAGCATAGAGGCGGCGCTCGGCATTGCGGTAGCGCAGCCCTTGCCCGACGCGTCCTGGCTCAAGACGGCACGCGCGAGTTTCGTCACGCTGACCCAGAACGGCGGCTTGCGCGGCTGCATCGGCAGCCTCGAAGCGCAGCGGCCGCTGGGCGAGGATGTCAGCCATAACGCCCGTGCCGCGGCGCTGTCCGACCCGCGCTTCGCCCCGCTCGCGCCGGAGGAGCTTGCCGGCACGCGCATCGAGGTGTCGCTCTTGTCCACGCCGAAGCTGCTCGCCTTTGCCGATCACGCCGACCTGATCGCGCAGTTGCGGCCGGGGAAAGACGGTTTGATCCTGGAATATGGCGCTGCGCGCGCTACCTTTCTGCCGCAGGTTTGGGAAAACCTGGCCGACCCCGAGCAGTTCGTCGCCGAACTCAAGCGCAAAGCCGGGCTTTCGTCTACGACGAGCACGGCGAAATGCCGCATCCAGCGCTATCGAGTGCTGAAGTGGAAAGAACAGGAGTCGTAGAAATGAGCGTAGCCGAAAGCCAGTATCCTGCGCGCTGGTGGCATATGCTCGAGGACGGCAGGATGCAGTGCGACCTGTGCCCGCGCGACTGCCGCCTGCACGATGGGCAGCGCGGCCTGTGTTTCGTGCGGCTGCGCCAGGGCGGGCAGATGCTGCTGACCACCTACGGGCGCTCGTCGGGTTTCTGCATCGATCCGATCGAAAAGAAACCGCTCAACCAGTTTTATCCGGGATCGAGCGTGTTCTCCTTCGGCACCGCCGGTTGCAACCTCGCCTGCAAGTTCTGCCAGAACTGGGACATCTCCAAGTCGCGCGACATGGACAGCCTGGCCGACGCCGCGAGCCCGGAGGAGATCGCCCGGGTGGCGCAGCGCATGGGCTGCAAAAGCGTGGCCTTCACTTACAACGACCCGGTGATTTTCGCCGAGTACGCCATGGACGTGGCAGACGCCTGCCACGCCGCGGGGGTGCAGACCGTGGCGGTGACCGCAGGCTATATGCACGACGCGCCGCGGCGCGAGTTCTACGCCAAAATGGACGCGGCGAACGTCGACCTGAAGGCGTTCAGCGACGAGTTCTATGTCAAGCTCACCGGGGCCCACCTCGCGCCGGTGCTGGATACGCTGAAATACCTGAAGCATGAGACCGGGGTGTGGTTCGAACTCACCACGCTCCTGATCCCGGGGAAGAATGACGGCGATGCCGAACTCGAGGCGATGTGTGCCTGGATCGCGCAGGAACTCGGGCCGGATGTGCCGCTGCATTTCTCCGCCTTCCATCCGGACTGGAAAATGACCGACGTGCCGGCGACGCCTATCGCGACGCTGAAGCGGGCGCGCGCGATCGCCTTGAGGCACGGGCTGCATTACGTCTACACCGGCAACGTGCACGACACCGAGGGCGATACCACCTACTGCCCCGGCTGCGCAGGCGCGGTGATCGTGCGCGATTGGTACAACATCCTCGATTACCGCCTCGGCGACGATGGCCGCTGCCTTGCGTGCGGCGGCGCGATCGCAGGCCGTTATCAGCACTTCGACAAGGCGTTCGGGTCGCGCCGCATCCCGGTGCGGATGGCGGTGGCTGCCAGCTGAGCACGGCCGGATGCACGCGGCGAAACCCTGATCCCGGATTGTTGCCCCCGCGCCATCGGCTGCGGCGATTCCCGGCCGCGCCCCGGCGGAATGGCGGACGCGGCGCTTGACGTCGGCTGCAAACTGTATAAAGATACAGGCTCCGCAGCAACCCGAGGCTCGCCCATGGAAGCCCTGACCGCCAAGCAGCAGGAAATCCTGACGCTGATTCGCCGTGCCATCGAAACCACCGGCCTGCCGCCGACGCGGGCCGAGATCGCCGAGGCCATGGACTACAGTTCGCACAACGCGGCCGAGGAGCACTTGCGCATGCTGGAGCGCAAGGGTGCGATCGAGATCGTCAAAGGTTCGGCGCGCGGCATCCGCCTGAAGGACGGCGGCGGTATTCCGCTCGTCGGCCGCGTCGCCGCCGGCTCGCCGATCCTCGCCGAGGAGCACATCGAAGCGCACTACCAGGTCGATCCGGCGCTGTTCCATCCGCGCGCCGACTACCTGCTCAAGGTGCGCGGCATGAGCATGCGCGACGCCGGCATACACGACGGCGACCTGCTTGCCGTGCACAAGACCAGCGAAGCCCGCGCCGGGCAGGTTGTGGTGGCGCGACTCAACGACGAGGTGACAGTGAAGCGATTGCGCCGCCGCGGCGCACTCATCGAACTGCTGCCCGAGAACCCCGAGTTCGAGCCCATCGTCGTCGACACCAGGCGCGAGGAATTCGCCATCGAGGGCCTGGGCGTCGGAGTCATCCGCGCCGGCCGAGCGCTGTAACCCGGGCGGGGTTTCCACTCCAACTTATTGAATTTAATTCCGTTTGTATTTTGGGATTGCATTCCTAAGAAAACTGTATAAAAATACAGGTCAACGCGGCCAGCACGGCGTCCGTTGATGCACTCATAGCCACCGAAACCGAAGGAGATTTTCATGGATGACAACAAGACCAAAGCCCTCGCCGCCGCGCTCGCGCAAATCGAAAAGCAATTCGGCAAGGGTTCCATCATGCGTATGGATTCGGACGCGATACAGGATGACGTGCAGGTGGTGTCCACCGGTTCGCTCGGTTTGGACATTGCGCTCGGCGTAGGCGGGCTGCCGCGCGGCCGTGTGGTCGAAATCTACGGGCCGGAGTCCTCCGGCAAAACGACGCTGACCCTGCAGGTGATCGCCGAGATGCAGAAACTGGGCGGCACCGCGGCTTTCATCGACGCCGAGAACGCGCTCGATCCGCAGTACGCGCAGAAGCTGGGCGTGAAAGTCGAGGACATGCTTATTTCACAGCCCGACACCGGCGAGCAGGCGCTCGAAATCGCCGACATGCTGGTGCGCTCCGGTTCAGTCGACGTGGTGGTCATCGACTCGGTGGCCGCGCTCACGCCCAAGGCCGAGATCGAGGGCGAGATGGGCGAGCCGCAGATGGGCCTGCAGGCGCGCCTGATGAGCCAGGCGCTCCGCAAACTCACTTCCAACATCAAACGCACCAACACCCTGGTGATTTTCATCAACCAGATCCGCATGAAGATCGGCGTCATGTTCGGCAGCCCCGAAACCACCACCGGCGGTAACGCGCTCAAGTTCTACGCCTCGGTGCGGCTGGACATCCGCCGCATCGGCTCGATCAAGAAGAACGATGAAGTGATAGGCAACGAAACGCGGGTGAAAGTGGTGAAAAATAAAATGGCACCCCCGTTCCGCGAGGCGCTGTTCGATATTCTCTACGGCGAGGGCATTTCGCGCGAAGGCGAAATTCTGGAACTGGGCGTGAAACACGACATCGTCGAGAAATCCGGTGCCTGGTACGCGTACAACAAGGACAAAATCGGCCAGGGCAAGGACAACGCGCGCGAATACCTGAAGGAACATCCCGAGCTCGCCGTCGAGATCGAGGCGCGCGTGCGCGAGATCGTCGGCGTGAACAACCCGGCCGCGAAGCCGGCGGCGGCCCTGTCTGTCGTGGCGGGGTAACAGCAGGGCGCCATACCTGTGGTCAAGAGGGAAATCCCGCTGCGCGACCGGGCACTGGCCATGCTCGCGCGGCGGGAGCATACTCGCGCCGAGATGACGCGCAAACTTTCCGCCCACTGCGAATTTCCGGAACAGATTGAACAGTTGCTGGATGCGCTCGCCGCGCGCGGCTGGCTGTCGGAGGCGCGCTTCGCCGAGGCCCGCGCCAATACGCTGGCGCGCAAATTCGGCAGCCGCAAATTGGAGTACGACCTCAGGAGTCGCGGCGTGTCGGACGAAGTTGTCGAGCGTACGGTGGAACAGGCGCTTACACGGGAACTGGACAACTGCCGCGCCGCCTGGGAGAAAAAGTTCGGCGCGCTGCCGCAAACTGCGGCCGAGCGCGGCCGGCAGATGCGTTTTCTCGCCGGGCGCAGATTCTCCGCCGAAGCCGTGCGCCGCGTCCTCAAAGCGGGAGACACGGACGAATGAGCGGTGGGGAACATTTCCAGGAAGGCTGGCACGAGGAAAAGCGCTCGGCTTACCTTTACCGCGTCATGGCCGAAGCCGAGGCCGGGACGCCGCGCGCCGGGCTGTTCAGCGGGCTCGCCGCCGAAGCTGATAACCAGGCGAGCATCTGGGCACGCCAGTCGGGCGCCGCCATCCCTGAGTTCGTGCCCGACCTGCGTGCGCGCATGGTCGCTTCGCTGGTGCGCCGTTACGGCCCGCGTCCGCTGCGCGCGGTGCTGGTGGCAATGAAGGTGCGCGGCTTGTCGGTGTATTCGCATGCCGCGCCGGGTCATCCGGTGCCGACCACGCTGGAGGATGTAGGCAAGCGCCACCGCGGTGTGAGCGGAGGCGGCAACCTGCGTGCGGCGGTGTTCGGCGTCAACGACGGTCTGGTGTCGAATGCCAGCTTGATCCTCGGCGTGGCCGGGGCGTCGGCCAACAATTCGATTATTCTGCTCTCCGGCGTGGCCGGACTTCTGGCCGGCGCGTTTTCGATGGCCGCAGGCGAGTACGTGTCGGTCCGCTCGCAGCGCGAAATGTTCGAGCATCAGATCGGCCTGGAGCGCGACGAACTCGCGCAGTACCCGGAGGAGGAAGCCGAGGAGCTGGCCCTGATTTACGCTGCACGCGGCTTGTCGCGCGAGGATGCGCAAAAGCTGGCCAAGGCCATCATTGCCGATCCCGCGAAAGCGCTCGATACGCTGGCGCGCGAGGAACTGGGCCTGAATCCGGACGAACTCGGCTCGCCCTGGGGCGTGGCGATCTTTTCCTTCCTCTCGTTCGCCGCCGGTGCGCTGGTGCCGCTGCTGCCGTTCTTCGCGCTCGCCGGAAGCAGGGCGCTTCCGGTTTCGATCGGCCTCACCGCGCTGGCGCTGTTTGCAATCGGCGCCGCCATCAGCTTGTTCACCGGCAGAAGCGCGCTGCGCGACGGTCTGCGCATGCTGGCCATCGGTGCCGCGGCGGGCGGATTGACCTACGCCATAGGCAAGCTGCTTGGCGTCAGCCTGAGTTGAACGCGTACCTCCGCATTTGTCTGCGGTCTGCGGCAGACGCGGCACGGCGCGGGCATTTGCATGTATGCCTGATTCAGGCGAAAATTCAACCCTTTCCCTCTACAAGCTGGACTCGCGGGTGTCTCGTGCCCGGGCCGAAGCGAAATTTATGAAATCAGCAGAAATCCGCAGCAAGTTCCTGGAATTCTTCGCCCAGCGCGGGCACGCCGTGGTGGCCTCCAGCCCGCTGGTGCCGGGCAACGACCCCACGCTGTTGTTCACCAACTCGGGCATGGTGCAGTTCAAGGACGTGTTCCTGGGCAAGGAACCGCGGGCGTACACGCGCGCCACCACGTCGCAAAGAAGCGTGCGCGCAGGCGGCAAGCACAACGACCTGGAGAATGTGGGTTATACCGCGCGCCACCATACGTTTTTCGAGATGCTGGGCAACTTTTCCTTTGGTGATTATTTCAAGCGCGACGCCATCCACTACGCCTGGGATCTGCTCACCCAGGTGTACCGGCTGCCCAAGGACAAACTGTGGATCACCGTGTACCAGACTGACGACGAGGCCTACGCCATCTGGGCCGACGAAATCAAAGTGCCCAAGGGGCGCATCGCGCGCATCGGCGACAAACCCGGCGGCGGCTCGGACAATTTCTGGCAAATGGGTGAAACCGGCCCCTGCGGGCCGTGCAGCGAGATCTTCTACGACCACGGCCCCGGCATCCCAGGCGGCCCGCCGGGCTCGCCCGACGCGGACGGTGACCGCTATATCGAAATCTGGAACCTGGTGTTCATGCAGTACAACCGGGACGACGCAGGCAAGCTGCACCCCCTGCCCAAGCCCTCGGTGGACACCGGCATGGGGCTGGAGCGCATCGCCGCGGTGATGCAGGGCGTGCACTCCAACTACGAAATCGACCTGTTCCAGGACCTGATCAAGGCGGCAGCGCGCGAGACCCACGTCAAGGATCTGGCGAGCAATTCGCTCAAGGTGATCGCCGACCATATCCGCGCGACCTCCTTCCTGATTGTCGACGGCGTGATTCCGGGCAACGAGGGGCGCGGCTACGTGCTCCGGCGCATCATCCGGCGCGCTATCCGACACGGCTACAAACTCGGCCAGACCGATCCCTTCTTCCACCGCCTGGTCGAGGATCTCGCGCGCGTCATGGGCGAGGCCTATCCCGAGTTGGTCAAGGCCAAGGAGCGCGTAACCCGGGTGCTGAAGACCGAGGAGGAGCGTTTTGCCGAGACCCTGGAACACGGCATGAAGGTGCTCGAGGGCGCGCTCACGCGCGAAGACAAAATGCTCGACGGCGAAACGGTATTCCAGCTTTACGACACCTTCGGCTTTCCGGTCGATCTCACCGCGGACATCGCGCGCGAGCGCGATGTCCGCGTCGACTACGCCGGTTTCGAGGCGGCCATGCAGCGCCAGCGCGAGCGCGCGCGCGCGGCTTCCAAGTTCACGGTGTCTGCCGGGGTGGAGTATTCGGGCCGCCCGACCGAGTTTCACGGCTACGACACGCTCACGCTCGAGGGCACCGTGGTTGCCCTGTACCGGGAGGGCGCGTCGGTGGAAGAAATTGTCGCCGGCGAGGCCGCGGTGGTGGTGCTCGACCGCACACCGTTCTACGCGGAGTCCGGCGGCCAGGTGGGCGACCGGGGGGAATTGGCCGGCGTAAACGGCAGCTTCAGCGTCGAAGACACGCAGAAAATCCAGGCCGAGGTGTTCGGCCACAAGGGCGAGCTCAAGGCCGGTCGGCTGGGCGTCGGCGACCGCGTGATGGCGGCGGTGGACAGCGCGGCGCGCGCGCGCGCGGCGTGGAACCATTCGGCCACGCACCTGATGCATGCGGCGCTGCGCAAGGTGCTCGGCGGCCACGTGCAACAGAAGGGTTCGCTGGTCGACGCCCAGCGCACGCGCTTCGACTTCTCGCATAACGAACCGATGGCCGAGGCGCAATTGCGCGAGGTGGAAGCCCTGGTCAATCACGAGGTGCGTCGCAACACCGAGGTTTCGGTGCGCGTGCTGAAATACGACGATGCGATCAAGGCCGGCGCGATGGCGCTGTTCGGCGAGAAATACGGCGACGAGGTGCGGGTCATCGGCATGGGCGAGTTTTCCACCGAGCTGTGCGGCGGCACGCATGTGCGCCGCACCGGCGACATCGGTTTTTTCAAGATCGTGTCCGAGTCGGGCGTGGCGGCGGGCATACGCCGGGTCGAGGCGGTCACGGCCGAGGGCGCTTTGGCCTATGTGCAGGCGCAGGAGGCGCGGTTGGCCGAGGCCGCGGCCGTGCTCAAGGCCCAGCCGCAGGAACTGAGCCAGAAGATTTCCCAGGTCATCGAAGGCGCCAAGGCGCTGGAGAAAGAGCTTGCACGCCTGAAATCGAAAGTGGCGTCGGCGCAGGGGGACGATCTTGCGGCGCAGGCGATCGAGGTAAAAGGGGTGAAAGTGCTCGCCGTCGCGCTCGATGGCGCCGACGCGAAAGCCTTGCGCGAGACCCTGGACAAGCTGAAAGACAAGCTCAAATCGGCGGCGCTGGTCCTGGGGTCGGCCGAAGCGGGCAAAGTGAGCCTGATCGCCGGGGTCACGTCCGATCTGACCGGAAAAATGAAAGCCGGCGAGTTGGTCAATTTTGTGGCCCAGCAGGTCGGCGGCAAGGGCGGCGGGCGGGCCGACATGGCCCAGGCGGGCGGCACCGAACCGGCCAAGCTGCCCGCTGCGCTCGCTTCGGTGCAGGCCTGGGTGCAGCAAAAGCTTTCCGGCCAAGATTGACCTGAGAGCTTATTTCAAAACGAGGGGATATCCCCTACGGGGACTTCCTTCGGGGCGCATCCCCCGGTGCTCCCCTAAATCAGGGGCCATTTCGGTAATTCTGAAATGGCCTCTAAGTTCCGCAGGAGGCAGGCAAGATGAGCAAAGTCCTGGCGATCGTGAGTTTCAAACTGCCGCAGAAACAGACCCTGGATCAGGCGACGGCGACGTTCCAGAGCACCGCGCCCAAGTACCTGAATATGCCCGGACTGCTGCGCAAGAACTACTTCCTCACCGAAGACGGCATGCGCGCAGGCGGCATCTATCTCTGGGAGTCGCGCGAGTCGGCCGAGCGCGTGTATACCGCCGAGTGGAAAGCGTTCGTCAAGGGCAAATACGGCAACGCGCCCGAAATCGTCTACGTCGATACGCCGGTGCTGGTGGACAACGAGCAAGGCAGGATTTCCGTCCTTTGAGCGTGCGTTTCTGTCCGCGCTGTGCCGCGCCCCTGACGCAGGTCCAACTCGGTGGCGCAAGCCGTGCGGCCTGCGCGCAGCCGGGTTGCGGCTACGTCCACTGGGACAATCCCATCCCGGTGGTCGCGGCGATCGTCGAGCACGAGGGCAGGGTGGTGCTGGCGCGCAATCGCGCCTGGCCGGAGAATATGTACGGTCTGGTGACAGGCTTTCTCGAACGCGGCGAGTCGCCGCAGCAGGGCGTGGCGCGCGAAGTGAAGGAAGAACTCGACCTCGACGCGCTGGCGACGAACCTGGTCGGGGTCTATCCGTTCGAGCGCAAGAACGAACTCATTATCGCCTACCACGTCGAGGCGGCGGGCGTGATCAGCCTGAACGAGGAACTGGTCGACTATCGCGCGATCGCGCCGGCGCGGTTGCGGCCGTGGAAGTTTGGCACCGGACTCGCGCTCGCCGACTGGCTGCGCGGCCGCGGTTTGGGCGTAGATTTTCTCTAGATAAGTAGTAGTCCACCTACCGCAAGCGCGGCAAGTAAACCTTGCCAACCTGGCCGAAGTCATGCTTGAATCCGTCCTGGAGATATCTGAAATGAGCCGCGCCTACGCTTTCTGGTTTTACTTTTATGGCTTTCCCCAGCCGCTGGCGGAGGGATTGAGCTAGGTTCGCGCCCAAGTATCCCGAAAAACCGCCAGTGCTGACAGCCTGGCGGTTTTTTGTTTTTTGGACCGCCCGCGCGTAACCCTTGCGCGGGCTGTTTTGAAGCTCGTGCCCGGCGTTGCGCCGTGTACCGAGAAATTAGTTTTTGCTATTCGAGATCAAACCATGACCCAGACCGCTATCGCACGCCCTACAATTATGCCAGCGCGGGCAGACGCAACTGCCCGGCCGCGGTCCAGTTGGTATCAAGGAGAAATCATGACCCACCAGGTTGACGACGTCCGTATCCGCGAGATCAAGGAGCTCGCGCCGCCCTCGCACGCGATCCGCGAGTTTCCGGTATCCGACGCGGCCGAACGGGTCACCTACGCGGCGCGCCAGGGCATACACGGCATCTTGCATGCGGCCGACGACCGGCTGCTGGTGATCATCGGACCGTGCTCCATCCACGACCCGAAATCGGCGCTGGAGTATGCGCAGCGCCTGGCCCGGGAAAAGGCCAGATATGCCGCCGACCTGCTCATCGTGATGCGCGTCTATTTCGAGAAGCCGCGCACCACCGTGGGATGGAAGGGGCTGATCAACGACCCGCGACTGGATGGCACTTTCCAGATCAACGAGGGCCTGCGCCTTGCGCGCAGCGTGCTGCTCGACATCAACGAACTGGGCCTGCCGGCCGGGGTGGAGTACCTCGACATGATCACGCCGCAGTACATCGCCGACCTGGTGAGCTGGGGCGCAATCGGCGCGCGCACCACGGAATCGCAGGTGCACCGCGAGCTTGCCTCGGGGTTGTCATGCCCGGTCGGATTCAAGAACGGCACCGACGGCAATATCCGGATAGCGGTGGACGCGATCAAGACTTCACGCCAGCCGCATCATTTTCTCTCGGTCACCAAAGCCGGGCACTCGGCGATCGTCTCCACCAACGGCAACGAGGACTGCCATGTGATCCTGCGCGGCGGGCCCAAGCCCAACTACGACGCGGCGAGCGTGGACGCGGCGGCAAAGCACCTGGCGGCGGCCGGGCTGGAACAACGCCTGATGATCGATTTTTCCCATGCCAACAGTTCCAAGGACTTTCGCCGCCAGATGGACGTGTGCGCCGACGTCGCCGCCCAGATCGCCGCGGGCGACGGGCGCATCATCGGCGTGATGGCGGAATCGCATCTGCAACCCGGGCGGCAGGACCTGGTACCGGGCAAACCGCTCGCCTACGGCGTGTCGATAACCGATGCCTGCCTCGGCTGGGACGACAGCGTCAAGCTGCTCGATTGCCTGGCCGAGGCAGTGCGCAAGCGCCGCCTGGTGCCGACAGCCGACGAGTAGCCGTTCACACTGCCAGGCGCGGGGCACGCTGCGCGTCGATTGCGGGGGCATATCGAACTTTTCCACAATTTGGCGCAGGCGCTGGGCTGGGAGGTGTGCGTGCTGGCGCCGCTGGTGGTGCTGTTCGGCTACGTCATTTTCGGCATGGTCGGTTTCGGTGCCACGCTCACCAACACGCCGCTGCTGGCGCACCTGCTGCCGCTGCGCTTTGTCGTGCCGCTCACCTTGCTGCTCGATCTGTTCGCCGCGATCGCTCTGGGCACGCGCCTGCGCGGCCAGGCCGACCGCGGCGAGCTCAGGCGCATCCTGCCGTTCATGCTCCTCGGTCTCGCGCTGGGACTTGCGCTGCTGGTCAAACTGCCCGAGCGCGCATTGCTGCTGCTGCTCGGCTGCTTCGTGCTTTACGCAGGTCTCAGCAGCCTCGCGCGCCGGCCCGGAGCGGGGCCGCTGAATCCTGCCTGGGCGATTCCAGCCGGCGTGGTGGGCGGCATATTCAGCGCCCTGTACGGGATCGGGGGGCCGATCTATACCATCTACATGTCGCGGCGCATTGCCGACAAGTCGGTGTTTCGCGCCACCATGGCGCGGCTGATCCTGATGGTCGGCCTGGTGCGCCTCGTGTTGACCGCGGCCGCCGGGTTGATCGGGCAGGATCAACTGCTGCTCTCGGCCCTGCTGCTCGCTCCGTTCGCGGCATTGGGTCTGGTCCTCGGCAACTGGCTGCATCATCGCCTTTCGGCGCGGCGCATTCTGCTGTTCGTCTATGCCCTGATCATCGTCAACGGCGCCACGCTGATCGTGCGCGCCTGGTGAGCCGCGAGCCCTTATAATCGCGGCCATGCGAACTCCCTCCGGCCGTGCCGCGGTACCGCTGCGAACCGCGTTTTACCTCGCGCTGGTGCTGACGCTGACATTCAAGTTCTGGCTCGCCCGAACGCTGCCGATGACGGGGGATGAGGCCTATTTCGTCTACTGGGGCGTCTACCCCGACTACGGTTTCTA
>Ga0334722_10001135_pt1 | contig 34580 bp, 40 predicted proteins | sample C3_bottom_MG_FD_207210 | JGI IMG/M metagenome (GOLD analysis project Ga0334722, IMG submission 207210) | Sediment microbial communities from Yellowstone Lake, YNP, Wyoming, USA - C3_bottom | ecosystem: Environmental > Aquatic > Freshwater > Lake > Sediment | place: USA: Wyoming | collected... | reverse complement strand
CCTGCGAAGTCGCCTTCTCCCCACTCCACTCACTATGATAAACTTACATGCCTTTTGAATAGATTTTTACATGAGGCAACGATTATCTTTTCGTGTAGATTTTTATGTGAGGCAACGGGTCCGGAAATGCCTGACTGAGGGCAATGCAGGTTGCAGAAAGAAAGACCGTAGAGAACAAACCTCTGGAAATGGGATCACAAAACCTTTGTTGTCGGGCGGTTATGGCGGCGATACTCTGTTGCTGCAGATACCGCCGGATGATCGATTTTTTTTCTGATATTGATATAATGTGCTTATAAATCTATAGGAGGCTTTATGCTTTCCGTATTGGTCATAGATGATCAGGAAACGCTAAGAAATTTTTACGATACGCTGCTCACGGAATGGGGCTTTTCCGTGACAACTGCCGTGCACGGCCTGGATGCGTTGAAAAAATGCGCCGAAAGGGGAGGGCCGTTTGACCTTGTAATATTGGACTGGCTTATGCCGGTAATGAACGGTGATATGACCAAAAAACATCTGGAAGAGACATACCCGGGCATCCCGATAGTTGTCATCTCCGGCAGCGTTGAACCTTCGGAAGTTACATTAAACAGGAATCAGTTTTTTTTGACGAAGCCGTTCCGCATAGCCGCGCTGAAAGAGATTTTAGACAGCGTATTTCAGGGTCGCCTGTGAGTTGCAGGGGTTGAAAAATTAAAAAGGGCGCAGCGTAATGTTAAATCGGAATTTGTTTGTAAACCTGAATGCCGGCCTGAATTTCATTGAACGGTTCAATCTGAAAGAAGAATATTTTGACCGGCATAGCGACATCCACGGGGTACGACATACTTACAGGGTTATGGCGCACTGCCTGGTTCTCGGCGAAACACTGGATCTTCAGGTAGAAGCCAAATCCGCATTTTGCGGCGCCTTCATTCACGATATGGCCAGAAGACACGACGGCAAATGCCATGAGCACGGGGGCTGGGCCGCTGAATCCAAATTGCCCCTGTTTGCCCCTCTGTTTAATTCCATCGGTCTGTCCGATAATGACATCGAGGCTGTCCGGACAGCTGTTATATGGCATTCCCTCCCTGAGGAGCTTGACCCCGGACACACATTCTACAAAACCGTGGCGATACTGAAAGATGCGGATGCGCTTGACAGGGTGAGGCTCAAACCCGGATTTTTCGACCTGCAATATTTGAGATTCCCGGACACTAAAAACTTTGTCGGATATGCCGGGAGGCTCTATCAGCGCACAAATAATAATGAGCAGATGATTTTTACTGACTATCTGTCTTATGCCCTGGAACTGCTTGCCTGATACGAACACAGAAGATTCCCCTGTTTTATACGGCTAACGCTTGATATGTTCCTCAAAATGCAAGTAATGTAAAACAAAACCTTTTTTGTGTAAGCAAGGAGATTTCGGAATGTACAAAGTAATGTTTCTGTGCACGGGCAATACGTGCAGAAGTCATATGGCTGAAGGCCTGGCAAGGGAGTACGGCAAAGGCGTTGTCGCCCCGTTCAGCGCCGGCGTAAATCCCGCAGGCACGGTCCATCCGCGGGCGATCAGCGTAATGAAAGAGCTGGGCATTGATATTTCAGGCCAGACATCCAAAGGCATAGATGCGGATCTTTTGAACTCCATGGATATCATCGTCACGCTGTGCGGCAATGCTGAGGCAACGTGCCCGATGACGCCGCCCAACATCAAAAGAATCCACTGGGGCATTGACGACCCTGTCGGGGCCGTGGGCACTGAAGAAGAGATAATGACGGAATTCAGGAAGGCAAGGGACGAGATAAAAGACAGGATGCAGGCTTTTATTCAGTCGCTCGGGGCGCAGTAACGATATGAACTACTATTTCAGAAAAGCCAATAATATTGCAGTCAGCGCAGTCCTGACCATGATTTTGCTGTCGGGATGCGCTCATGCAGGTGAGGTTGACAGTCTGCTGGAAAAGGCAAAGAAAGAAAAAAAAGCGGTTATGCTGGAACTCGGCTCTGTAGGATGCATCCCCTGTGAACAGATGAAGCCGGTTATGCAGCAGCTCAAAGACAATTATAAAGGAAAGCTGGAGGTGCTGTTTGTTGATGTCCGGGTCAATAAGGAAGCCGGCAGAAGATTCAATGTCTACGGCATCCCCACCCAGGTATTTCTTGATGGGAACGGGAAGGAATTCAGCAGGCATATAGGCTTTTTTTCTTATGAAGAAATCCGGGGCGTATTAAAACAGATAGGACTATAGATGGAGGCGCTGCTTAATAATATTCAGTCCATTGTTCAAAATCAGCATGGGCTTGCATTCTTTGCTGTATTCCTGGGCGGGATCATATCGGCTGCAAGTCCCTGTGTTCTGGCAGCAATACCCCTGATTATCGGATATGTCGGCGGATATTCGGAAGGCAACAGGAAAAAATCGGTTCTTTATTCACTGGTATTCATTCTTGGACTGTCCATTACCTTTACCCTTCTTGGCGCGGCTGCATCCGCTGCGGGCGAAGCCCTCTCATTCCTCGGGCAGTGGTTGTATCTGGGGCTTGGGGGGATTGCTGCTTTAATGGGATTGCAGCTATTGGGAATCGTGTCCATCCCCTTGCCGTTCCAAAAAACAAGAGCCGTTAAAACAAAAGGGTTATTGGGAGCGTTTCTCCTCGGTCTTTTGACCGGCACAGTTTCTTCTCCGTGTGCTACCCCTGTGCTGGCGGTCATATTGGCGTATGTTTCAACCAAGGGGAGTCCGTTATATGGGGCCGCACTGCTCTTTACCTATGCCGTAGGGCATTGTGCGCTGATATTTGCTGCCGGGTTATCCATCGGCCTGACGGAAAGCATTGTAAGCTCAAAGAAGATGATCGGCTTTTCAGCGATCTCAAAGAAGGTCAGCGGGGCTTTGCTGATATCGGCAGGAATCTATTTTGCGGTTACAGCCTTCTGAACGGATGATAATAAACTGGAGGACAATGAAGCTTAATAGAGGGGGCATATCATGAGCAACAGTACGACAAGGAAACTGTCTTTTATTGACCGGTACCTTACCTTCTGGATATTTTTCGCAATGGCTGCAGGCGTTGGCATCGGCTACAGTATGCCTGAAGCCGAGAAGCTGATAAACAGCTTTCAGTCGGGCACGACAAATATACCCATTGCCGCAGGACTGATTCTGATGATGTACCCTCCGCTTGCAAAGGTCAGGTATGAGGAACTGGGCAGGATTTTCAAAAACAGGAGGGTCCTCGCGCTGTCCCTGGTCCAGAACTGGGTCATCGGTCCTGTGCTGATGTTCCTGCTCGCGGTAATATTCCTGCGCAGCTACCCGGCATACATGACCGGGCTGATCCTGATCGGTCTTGCCAGGTGTATAGCGATGGTGATTGTATGGAACGACCTTGCCTGCGGAGACAGGGAGTATGCTGCCGCCCTTGTGGCCTTTAATTCGATATTCCAGGTCCTTTTCTTTTCATTGTATGCGTATGTCTTTATCACGGTCCTGCCCCCTCTGCTCGGGTTCAGGGGAGAAGTCGTAAATATAACCATCGGGGAAATAGCAAAGAGCGTCTTTATCTATCTGGGGGTTCCCTTTATAGCGGGGATGCTATCAAGGTTCATCCTGATAAAGTCAAAGGGCAGGGAGTGGTATGAAAAGATATTCATACCCAAAATAAGTCCCATAACCCTGACAGCGCTTCTTTTTACCATTGTCGTGATGTTTACTCTCAAGGGTAATTTCATTGTACAGCTCCCCTTTGATGTTCTCAGAATAGCGGTTCCTCTTTTTATATACTTTGTGATTATGTTCCTGGTCTCTTTCTACCTCGGCAGGAGATTCGGGGCAGGCTACGAAAAAACTGCTACGCTCTCCTTTACCGCTGCAAGCAACAACTTCGAGCTTGCCATTGCGGTTGCCATATCGGTATTCGGTCTCAACTCAGGCCAGGCCTTCGCTGCAGTAATCGGCCCGCTTGTTGAAGTCCCTGTGCTTATCGGGCTTGTTACTGTTGCCCTCAGGTTCCAGAAGAAATATTTCCCAAGTCAATATTGCAGGATCTCAGGGGTGAAGCCTTCATGAAGCCTGCCGGCCGCCCTGATATTGGGCTTGCATTCATTAAACCTCTCCAGGACAGGACGCGTTTCTACAGGTGGGCCTCGGCCCTGGCCCTCATAACCATTTTTTACAATATTGTGGAAGGGTGTGTTTCTGTTTTCTTCGGGCTCGAGGATGAAACCATAGCCCTGTTCGGCTTTGGACTCGATTCCTTTGTCGAGGTGGTATCCGGCGTAGGTATATGGCATATGGTGAGGCGGATGAGGCAAAGCGATGCCGTAAACCACGACAGCTTCGAGAAGAGGGCATTACAGATAACCGGAGGGTCATTTTATGCCCTTGCCGCGGGATTAATAATCACCTCTGCTCTGAATTTATACAAGGGAAGCAGACCTGAAACGACCTTCTGGGGTATTTTCGTGTCGATCATTTCGATTCTGTCCATGTGGCTGCTTATCCATTACAAGATGAAGATCGGGAGACAGTACAACTCCCAGGCGTTGATAGCGGACGCGAATTGCACGAAGACCTGCATGTATTTGTCGGTCATCCTGCTTGTATCGAGCGTCGGCTATGCGATCACAAAGATCGGCATGATAGATTCCATCGGAGCAATAGGTATAGCGGTTTTATCATACAGGGAAGGGAAAGAGGCTTTTGAAAAGTCCAGGGGCAATCTGACCTGCGGCTGCCAGGGGAACTGCGGTTGAAATACCCACCCGTGTGGGGTTACATATTTTCTATCTTTTTTTTGGCTTTATCCACAACACGGTGGACATCCCCCAGACATCACTTCCCAAGGGGATGGGTTTCAAGGCAGCGACAGGCGCCCTTTTGTTTCTCCGCCTTTATCCTCTTCAGGATGGTTGATTCTCCCTTGTTGGCTATAACATCAGCCTCAATGTCGGCTTCAGTGTATCCAAAGCAGAAACAGATCTGATTATTCATAAAAATACTTTTCCTGCATTCCCGGTTTCTTCACCTATTTCAAAATAGCCTCAATATTTGCGGCAAGCTCCTCATCCGAAATAACCCCGATATGCCGTTTAATAATCCTTCCGTCTTTGGCAACAAACACCGTCGACGGCATCCCTCTGACTCTAAGCATTCCCGCTATCCTGTTTTCCCTCCCGACCGGGAAGGTGATCCTGTAGGCCTCAACGAATTTCTTAATCTCATCATCTCTGCTCATTACAAAAACACCAAGGAAAACTACGCCTCTCTTTCCGTAGGTCTTATAAGCTTTTTGAAGGGACGGAGCCTCCGCCCTGCACTCCGGTCACCAGTGGGAACCGATGTTGATTACCAGCGGCATTCCCTTCAATGTCTCGGATCTGATGGTTTTTCCGTCAAGAGTTTGCAGTGTGAAGACCCTGATGGAATCGTCGGCTCTCAGCTCGCCGGCAAAGGCCGCCAGGCAGATGATGATTGCCAAACAACTTAAGCTTGTGGCTGTAACTAGCTTTCTCACTGCACCCCTTTCAATTTTGTCTGTAACTTATTATATAAAATAATGCCGGAATGAGTTCTTTGCACGGGCAAGCAAACCGGTTACAGGAATGAGTCGCTGAATATAACATCTCCTGTTTAGTTTTTACCCTCCCGCCCTTATACTATAGAAATGGCGATTATTCGATTAATGTATCTTATTGGAGTTGGGGTGCTGGTATATTGGACAATCCGCAAGATAGCCGCCATTTATGGAAGGCAAGCATCTCCCGAAACCGCGGTTGTATTTCATCCCGGCAAAAACGAGATAGATATCAGGATAGACGACAGGGGGCAGGACGGGATGCCGGTCATTACAGTCAGATCGATCGGAGCTACGCTGAATATACAGTCAATAAAACAGGAATCAGGACAATATATCGTATCCGCGGACAAACAGGCTGATAATGTCGTAGTTATCGAGGTCCTGAAGAAGACTTAGGCCTCTCCTCGCTGCGCTTTATTCATATACAATCCGCTTATAGCAAATCCTTTTTTATTTGCGGTTTTTCTGTTCCATCCCTGCTGCCGGATAAAAGAAGCACAGAAAGAAACAGCATCACCAACAACAACGGAGATGAAGCACCAGCCCGCTGTAAGTGAAGCAGTGTCTCAGGATAAGGCAACTGTATAGTCAGCCGATCTTTACAGACCGCATTGATATTGAACCCAGCGTGACCTTATCGGCAAAGAAACTTATCTTGTCAGCCCGGTCTTTAAGGGCAAGGATATAGAGCATAGGCAGGTAATGTTCATTGGTGGGCACGGACAGGGCAGCAGACTTGCCCAACTTTTCATAATGGACAATTGAGTTGTGGTCTCCCGACAGGATTAACTGCTTCAGCTTTTCATCAAATTCAACAGCCCAGTCATAGGCCGTATCCTGCCATGACAGCATCATCAGGTTGTGAACCATATTGCCGCTGCCGATAATCAGGACACCCTTCTTCCTGAGAGACCTTAGTTCCATGCCCAATTCATAATGAGCCTGCGGCTCCTTGTAGCCATCAAGGCTGAGTTGAACAACAGGGATATCGGCAGCAGGAAACATATGGGATAAAACCGACCAGGTACCATGATCAAGTCCCCAATTAAAATCCATTTCAACGTGTGTTTTTTCAAGCGTCTGTTCCGTAAGTCGAGCCAACAACGGAGAGCCTTCAGCTGGATATTGCACCTGATAGAGTGCCTGTGGAAAACCGGAAAAATCATGGATTGTTTTTGGTTTTCCCATTGCCGTAACCCTTGTCCCATTGGTCATCCAGTGGGCAGAGATGCAGAGGATTGCCTTTGGGGTCGGCAAACCCCGGCCTGCAGCAGCCCATGCCCGGCTGAATTCATTGTCTTCTATGGCGTTCATGGGGTTTCCATGCCCCACAAACAGGGCCGGCATCGTGGCGCCTGTGTCTTTGAATCCGATTAAATCATCCATACGGCCGGGATTAATTTATTGCCCAATACCTATTTGTTTCATATAGGCAGCGTTATCCCAGAACAGCCATTCCTCGATCATGACTCCGTCTTTCCAATGCCCCACGGTACACATATTAATGGAGAACTTCTTGCCTGTCGGCTGTATAAACTTACCATTACCTATAGGCATGGGCTTTGAAAAGGTTCCTGTCATAACACCGATAACAGAGGTATATTCACCTGATCCGATTTTTACGGGATGAACCTTTATGTTGGTATCGGGGGCATAGACAAACATCGCCTTAAGGTCTTCAATGTGCTTTTCAAGCCCGGTTGTATAATGACCATCGGGCCAGTTGACCTTCACATCCTGTGAATGGCTTTCATGAAAACGTGTCCATTCCTGATTACTGAAGACCACAAAATCCAGTTCGTCAAATGTTTTGAGATTTGCATCTGTAACCGCCCGTTCATCGGTGAACTTCTTAAGTTCCTTCTTCACTTCCTCAATCTTTACCTGCATTTCCGGAGAGTATCCACTTTCAGCAAAAGCCATGAAGGTTGAACCAAATATAAAAACAACCAAAACAGACATGACAATAACTGTATTCTTCATTGTATTCCTCCTCAAACGACGATATCCCACAAAACATCCTTCATAATTTCAAGTATAGCAAGAAATACCCGGACCGGCTAATTCAGAAGAACCCTATTGATGTCATCATTGGAATAGCCGGTAAATGCTTTTAGCGGCATAAGAATAATTGTATAACTCGACAAGGGATTGCTTAAAGCTCTTTCACACACATTGCCTAAACCAATATGCGACGATCCCGACGACGATAAGTTTATTGACAGTCAATAAAGCAGGAATCAGGACAATATATCGTATCCGCGGACAAACAGGCTGATAATGTCGTAGTTATCGAGGTCCTGAAGAAGACTTAGGCCGGCAGACTACGGCACAACTTTTTTTAAATACTATTTCTCCAGCTCCCCCAGAACCTCATCCACATGACCTTTGACCTTCACGTTTTTCCAGATCCTCCTGATCCTGCCGTCTTCGCCGATCAGCACTGTGGTCCTTAAGGTGCTGACAACAGGCTTGCAGTACATCTTCTTTTCACCCCATGCCCCATAGAGTTCCAGGACCTTGTGCTCCGGGTCGGAGAGCAAGGGAAAATTCAGCCCCTGTTTTTCCCTGAACCTGAGGTGGCCTTTGATGCCGTCGCGGCTGACACCGATGACCAGCGCCTTTGCGGATAACCTGTTGAGGTTGTCCCGGAAATCACAGGCCTCCTGCGTACATCCGGGGGTGTTGTCCCTTGGATAAAAATATAGAACTATCTGCTTCTCCTGCTTCAGCAGGTCCTGCAGGCAGAACTCCCGCTCCTGTCCGGCTTCATCTATTCCTGTGAGGCAGAAATCCGGCGCCTTTGCTCCTCTTTTAAGCATGTTGGTCTCCTATCGGCAAAAGGTAAATTACGCTTTACAGTTTAGCAGGTTTTTCAGGGATAAGCCGGCGGGAGCGCGTAATCAGGAGGTCACACATTGTGATAATGCAAAATACTTTTTGCGTTTCCTTTATCCCAAATGTAAATGGTCAAGTCCGACTCCAAGACCGACTTACATGAAGTCGGCATCTTTTATATTAGAGCGATTCCTGATTCTCCGTCTCCAATAAGCGGAAGTATTCTCTCAACTCTAAAGTGAATCAGGAATTTAGGGCCCTTGGCTTCATCTTCTTCAGGGGTAAGATGCCTTCTCTTCATTTTATCAATCAAGGCGTTGTCTGTGTCCTCTTTTATCTTCTTTAAGAAAAGTCTTATGCCCTGATAACCATGGCCTTCTTCAATAAACATATAGGCGGCATAAGGATTAGTTTTTAGGTTCTCATGGGTCAGTCTTCTCCGCATGACAAAAGCGATTGTGCCGTCGTCAAAGATGTGGGGTCTTGAATATATTGCCGACGTTACCATGCCGTCGGCATTGGCAGACGAAAGGATGCTCTTTCCTTCCCTGCTCTCAAGGTATTGTTTCAATGTCATGGTCGTCTCCTATTGTTTTATGGTTTCTATTAATTTTGAAGTATCGTAATGATGAATTTCTACAAGCCGTCTGAGTATTCATTACAAACAATGTTGAAGCCAAGACTCCAAATAAAAAGGTGGTTGCCATGTCCTTGCTACTCATCAGGATTGCCTGCGCCGGATAACATTACAACTACACCCCTTCTGCCGCAGGATTTCAATCTGTCGCTCTATCGGGTCAACAAACGTGGTCTGAACACTTTTCCCCGTAGCAAGGCTCTTGTCCAAAGGACTCATATGATTATAGCCCCGTGCAAGCATTTCCTGAACAATACCCCCATGAACCCTGAATAATGCCTTCAGCTTACCCTCCCATCTTTTAGTTTCGGGATGATTGGAGTAGCCTGTCTTTCCCTGTGTCAGGATATTCCACATGGCATGCAGTTCATTGTGCTCACCGAGCAGGTGATTACGGCACAGTTTGTCAGGAGGGATGTCCCATATTCTCATGCTTTTATAATACTACCGTGTGAGAGATATTTATAAGTGATAATACGATTCAGGAATGGGTTCAGTCTTCTTAACCTCTCAGATAAGTCTTCCTTCATTTCAATCAGAACCTCATACTCAAGCATTGGATGATTCATAGCCCCCAAAACCGTGCAGACCTCAGAGATATTCAGCATTAGTCATCTGACCTGCAGGCAGCAATCAAGAACTTAAACAGCCCGATTATATTAGATAATAGTGGCTAAAGAGTGGTCTGTTCACGGTTTTGGAAAGCCATATGGTCTTTTTTTATCCCTTTTTCCTGTCTTGCCATGCACTAAATATTTGAGTTATAATCTTACTGGTAAGATTATAAACACAGGAGGCTTGATAAATAAAATGACAACCACTGCAACAACAAAAATGTCTTCAAAAGGGCAGGTAGTCATTCCCGAGGACATCCGGAAGCGGCTCAATTTAAAAACCGGTTCACAATTTATCGTAATGGGCGAAAATGATGTTGTAATCCTCAAGACTATCAATCCGACTTCAATGGCAGAATTTGACTCACTGATTGCCAAAGCACGCAGCCAGGGTAAAAAGGCCGGATTGAAACAGTCTGATATAACAGCTGCCATAGCTAAGGCCCGCGCCGGAAAGTGAAAGTAATTCTCGACACAAATGTTTTCGTTTCGGGAGTCTTCTTTTCCGGCCCTCCATCCCGGATTCAGCGGGGACAAGCATCTGCTTAATGTTTCCGGAGTCAAAGGGATTGATGTACTCAAGCCCCGAGAGTTTGTTGATAGCTATCTGACTTAAATGTCTTTAAAGAAGTTGGCGAAAATCAGGTCTTTTAACTCTTTTTCCCATCTCCGCTTCGTTCTGTCATTTTGTCAATTGTGTAGACCTGATCCCTGTATTTTACTGTACTTATCAGGCTTAATAGTGAATCAAAACAAATGCTTCCAGATCCCAAACCTCTTAGCAGCGAAGAAGTTCCAATATAATTTCACGAAAGCACTTTCCTCTCGACAGTTTCTTGGCGATTTGATATAATTTGCAAATTGGGAGGTCTGATAAGCTTTTGTTTTTTAATGTTTTTTATGAGCTGTCAGGCTGAGCTTGCAGTATGGGCTGTAACAAGAAGAGAGAGTACATAGAGGGCTTTAAGATTAGCGTCCAAGTTTTACGAACATATCAAAAATGAAAACAATTAATTTTTTGCGATTTTTTAATCTTCTCAAAATTAATAGGGAGGAAAGAACACATTTTTTCCTAAATATAATTATAGGAATATTTATAGCTGTGGTACTCTATGGCTTAGAAGCGACTGACTGGGGTGAGAAAATTATGAATAATCTATTTGACCCGATTATCGCGAAAGAGGCATCGGGAGCCGCACGCCTGGCGGAACAAGTCAACGCGGAGAAATCACCGAACATTTCTAACCGTATTGTTTTTGTTGACATCGACCATGAGACATATAAGAGATGGGGAACACCTCTTTTAACCCCGCGAAAAGAAATCGCCAGGATCATTGAGACTGCCTACAGGAAGGGCGCGGCTATCATTGCGCTTGATGTCCTCCTTGAAAAACCTGATTGCTGTAATCCTGATGGGGATCTAAGGCTTAGGAGTGTTCTAAAGGAAATAGCTGATAACAAGGGGCGGACAAAAGTGCTTTTCGGTTCAAGATTCGGATATGAACGAAATTTACAGAAAAGTCTCTTTGACGACCTGATTGACAATACGCCAAACTTTTTTCGTGCCAGCGTCAACGTTTCAGCACCCCCTACTGATAGGGTGATCCGATACTGGATCCCTTTTGAGAAAATCAATAGTACAAAAGGACCTGCGACCCTATGGAATATTGCCTTTCTTGCAGCCATGCTGTCAGAAGAAAAGTCAGTGGAATTATCAAAGTTGTCTGGTTTAATCGAAAGCCGGCAGTTTGAGAAGCCTTTTCATTTCAGACTCGCCAACAACAGAGAAATTGAACTGACACCGGACAAGGAAGATGTCTATCGTTATCGCATCCGTTATCTCCTCATACCGCAGAATACAATGCCCGATCACCCGGGCGGCAATCTCTTCAATGCTATTTCAAGAATAGATGAAGTTGAAAGTATATTCTTCAAAGACAAGATTGTGATTATAGGCAATTCAAGTCCTGACGCTTATGATATGCATCCGACTCCGATAGGCAATATGGCAGGTATGTACTTAATAGGCAATGTATTAAATACAATTCTACTTGGAAACCAGCCTTCGGAAGCACATATAATTTTAAGAATCTTGATTGAGATGGCCGCCATTATATTGGCTGCGTATCTTTTTCTTAAGTTCACAAGCTTTTCAGCGGTCGTCATCGGTTCTATACCGTTATTTTTTCTGTCTATTACGATCAGCTATTACTACTTTTTGAGCTCTGGCGTATTTCTCAACTTTTCCTTTGCGCTGGCCGCTATGGGTTTTCATAAAATAGTTATGAACATTGAGCAGATAATTAAGAATAGATCTCTGTGGAGAAAGGGAAGAACAGTATAATGAAAAAGACTTATTTTGTTTCATTGATTTTAGTGTTAGGTCTTTTCATCTCGACAAGCTTCGCGGCTGTTAGTCACAAAGGTATCATTCTTGACGGCTATCAAGAGGGCTGCACCATTCAGGTTCAGAATGCCGCTTATAAGGAAAGTGAGGTCTATGATTGCGCCTTGAGTCGGCTACTATTTCCAGGTTACAAGGTCGTTAAGAACCCCGACTTAAAGGCACTTAGGATTAAGTGGGCACCCTATGCTATGGGAGAGATAAAGGACTCTACGACACTGCTGGTAGTTTTTAATCCACCACAAAAAAAGAAGGATATTCTTAGTCAGATTTTGGAGTACATGGGTTTCGTGAAAACAAGCCGCAGCATATTCAGCGGAGCTACTGCATATAGGGAGTCAATTTCTAATAAGATGGTTGCAGGTACATTGTCAACGTCTGCGCTGGGGATCTCAGCTTTTGCAACCGATGGCATGCCGATGCAGGGATATGCCAGCAACATGAAAAAACTCTATCCTGTAGATCTTTCAACTGTATTACCTAGGCAAGCGGTTGACTTTTATTGGTATAACAAAGAAGGAGAGAATATAATTTTCGAGGACGGTAGAGGCACAGAGATATTTAGGAGGCAGGTGGAAAACTTAACCAATTTAAGTTTGACACCTGAGGATATTGGTATGAAGTCAGGGGAGGCATATACATGGCACATCACTGGACTGAGAGATTTTAAGAAGCACAGAATTGAGATCTTGGAACTGGAGTCTTATCATCAGGTTCTGTCCGATTTGAAGGAAATAGATATGGACAAAGAACTTGCTAATAGCACTGAAAAAGCACTAAAGAAAGCGGCTTACTTGAATTTCCTCAGTGACACTTATCCGGATAAGATTAATCTGTATTGGCTGAGTTATCAGATTCTGAAAGGGATAAATGAAGATACTTTAGGGCCTGAGGACAAGCGCCTCCGTGAAGCACTTATCGCAAACTGCAGAAAGAGGTAAAATGCAATAGTAGGATCAAGAAAGATGCCCTAGACACTAATTGCGATGACAGTCGGACTCCTACTTTTATGTGCCCCTCACTGGCAACGCAATTCTCGATTTGGGCATTTAAAATATTTAGTTAGTATCCTGAAATGTCTTAATACTTTCAGTTACTTTTTTCATTTCCTCCGTTCGCTTTTCAAGTCCGGGCTCACAATTAATCAATCCTGATGAGATGTCCTCGCTTCGCTTAGCAGCCTTAGTTTTAGCCTCACTCAATTTATTGAGCAGTGCCAGTTCCGCTTCAACATTATAGCCGGCTCCCCATACATATTTAGCGCCGTTTTGATCTGCTCTTAGTTCTGTTTCCTGAGAATATCCAAAAATGATAGAATTGCCGACGGATTGTCCAAGAGAGCCACTCATGCCTGTTATGGATTGTGTCGTAAGGTTTTGAATTAACATGGTTTGTGTGCTTGACGTAGCAGCCATAGCTGCGCTTAATGAACTTGCAGAAGCTGCAGATGATATAGCTACTGCTGATGCTACCCCGACAGATGCAACCATGCCAACAATCATTAATGTTGTTGCGGTATTTTGTGCACTGCTTAAACTTGTCAGTCGATTTGCTGTGTCATGCTGCAGTATATGGTCTAATTCGTGTCCAAGAACAGCAGCAATTTCATCTCTTGTTTCAAGCAGGTCAATCAGGCCACTACACACAAAAATATCCCCATTGGGCAATGCAAATGCATTAATTTGTGGTGATGCAACAATATAAATCTGACCCTTCCGATCGTCATTTTTTGCAGTCTTTTTTAATTGTTCAAGGATGTCTTGCAAGCTTTTTGATACTGTGGGTGCATCTACAATCAGCAATGTCCTTCGAAATTTTGCAGATGTCCAGTTCCCGATATCATTTTCTAACTTTAGATTTGTATCGTTTATTTCTTGATGTTCGATATCCTTGAGTATTTTTTGGGTACTCATATTCTTTCTCTGTGAATCAACAAATTTAGCTATCCATTTGTCGGGTCCATAAAGTTGAGTGTTTAAGTGATAAAAAAACATTGAGATCATCGACTGCGGAATGTATTTCCACCGCTCTTCAGCCTTTTTTATTTGGTCAAGACTTGAAAAGATCGCCGCACCATTTTGTGCTGAATCGGAGCCGGCACTATTAGCTTTATTTACTGCATTATTCTGTTGCTCATTAGATTTGTCAGTATTTACATGGTTCTGTTTTTTAATCGTTGAATCCTCATTGATTTCATCGATTGCAAATTGAGAATATGGTGAAAGATCTCCGGTCTGCGGCGAAACAAATGCCGCTGCTACCATTGTTCGGCGTCCTCCATCAGCAGGAATGACAGATACCGCAGTCCAGGTATCCAAGAATTTACTCATAACCATCCCAGGATTCTTATGACCCCCAGGAGCTTTTATTTGCATCTCCTGCCCATGAATAAAAATCAGCTTGCGCGCACCCGAGCTTTCCATCCCTGTTCCTATTATCCCTTCATATTGCGATACAACTTTAAGTAAAGCAGTCCATACTTCATCTGGCGACTTAGAATATGTTTCGATAACGCCATATTGCTGTATCAATTCACTTTGCGGGATTCTGACATTTTCAAGCATGTTATCGTAATATTTACTGTAAGGACTTTGTGGGCCATAAAAAACAGAGCATCCGGTTAATGACACAATCAATGTCAAAAGAATAAGAAATATGTTGATCATTTTCATTATATTCTTCCCCCCTCCCTATTGAGTTAGTTTTTTTGCTAAATTATCTTCAAGTTTCTTGATAAGTTTTTGTTCGTATTCTCCTCGTGAATGTCCAATACCTGCAAAAGATTGTGGCCCTTGATATACTCTTCGCACATGCAATATAGGATTAGGCGTCTGATCCTCAATCCATATTGTGGTCAATGCCATGCCATTGCCAGTGGCCAATGCCAATTTATTAAAGGCATTTGGATTATTTCCCATTACTGAATATTCAGTACCAGCCGAGTCCTGCCCCAAGTCCCTCCAGTTTTCAACTTTTTCACTCCAAGAAACTAACTTATATAAAGGTTCCTCAACTAGTATCTTCATTCCAGATGTGTCTTTTATGTCCTTTATTATGAATTCCCAGACTTCGTTAGCTGGATAGCTTAATGTTATTTTTTCTGGAATCCCTTCAGGTAATCGTTGCATTTCTGAAACAATTTTGTTTGGCGTAGAACAGCCGGCCAAAATGATGCAGAATACACTTATTAAACATGAATAAATATGGTTTCTGCAATTTAAAAACTTACCAATGCCATTCAAGCCGTATGCACTTGGAAGTCTTAGAGATAATAAATCCTTCAGTTCAATTTTATTGATTTTCATCATATGAAATCCCCCTATCTTTATTGCTTGAATTGTTCGATTCATAATGATTTTGTTCTAATCCTTTTATGGTTTCTTTCATTGCACGGATTCTGTTTTCCGTTTCGGGATGGGTTTCATGCTGTTTCATAGTTGCACATGCGCATATTGTGACAACGGTAACAATTGATAGAAAAAATCTAATAATTAATTTCGATTGCAAACAAGTTTTTGCACATTTGACTTGGCAAGCTCTTCCAGTTTCCCGTTCCATGCATAACTCCCATTCTATTTGCCCTTGCTTCCTCCCCTGTCCGTGTTCTCTATTTTTACCAGTAATTCACACAATAAATCAATGAAAAAATGTGTCGAGTTCCAGGTCTTGGCGACATCGCAATGTGTTAAGTATCGGGTTCCAATATGGGAAAGGCATGATTTTATTAGCTCTTTCATTTCCGTTGAATAACATCCCTAAAATACCTCACCCGAAATTGTGCGTGGGTGTTTAGAGAGGTGGACCCCGAAATTCGGACAGTCGTGTAAAGTGTAAAATACACGAAAAACGAAGGAGGTTCACAGGAGATGAGCAAAGGGAAGCGGACGCGGTATACCGGGGAGTTCAAGTCAAAGGTAGCGCTTTCAGCGCTGCGTGAGGAAGGGACGCTAGAGGTGGCCGGATTTGTTTGGACAGTCTGAAGCAATTCTTAAGTGATAAGCTGCTCCGCCTCATGCTGCTACCTGCATCTGGGATAGTGTAGTCCAGTAAACCTCATCCGGGGTTCTGTAGTCAAGTCCCTGGTGACGGCGGCGCTGATTGTAGAAATCGAAATACCTGGAGAGTTCTCGCCGGGCCTCCGCTATTGAGCCATATGCCTTCAGATATACTTCTTCATACTTCACGCTTCTCCAGAGGCGTTCTATAAACACATTGTCCGTCCACTGTCCTTTTCCGTCCATGCTGATATTGATACCGTGGTCGTTGAGGATTCCGGTAAAGGCCTCTGATGTAAATTGACTGCCCTGGTCCGTATTGAATATTTCCGGTTTTCCATACTTGCTGATCGCTTCTTCAAGCGCCTCTGTGCAGAATGAGACGTCCAGCGTATTTGATAACCGCCACGCCAGTACACGGCGGCTTGCCCAATCCATGATCGCCACGAGGTAGCAAAACCCCTTGGCCATCGGAAGATACGGTAGAAGTAGGTCAGGGACGCCGTGCGATTTTGGGTCGTCGGTTTCCCCTGACCTCTCACCGAACCGGATATGCACCTTTCGTTATGCCTCCGACTCTCCGGTGATGATTGCGTAATCTGGTGTGTGCATCCATCCACGCTGGAATCTTTGAACCCGCAGCTGTCCCATATGGAACAGATGGGTCTTTCTCAGAATGCAGAGTTGCGCTAATTCCCGTGCCCCTGCATTGGGGTGTTTCTTTTGCATCCATCGCCAAAGTCGATCACGTACATACCAATCAATACTGCTCAGTACGCGCTTTGCTCCGGTACAGAAGCGGTAGAAGTTGCCCCATCCTCGTAGAATAGGATTGATCGTGTGAAGTATTGTAGAAGGCGACAGAAGCACATTCCTTCTTGATGTGATCTGCTTGATGCGGTACCGCACATCAATGGCTTTAACTTTGGGAATCTCAATGCGTGGTGTAAAGCCGTATCGATCATCCCATCGCATACGGATACGATGCCCAAGGAAGTTGAATCCATCCTTTACCGAGGTAATATGAGTTTTCTCAGGTGATAGTGTTAGACCGGCATTGTCTTTCAGAAACTCTTCCAAGGCCAGTTTTTCCTTGCAGGCCTCTTCAAAGGTTCCGGATGTTAAGACAATGAAGTCGTCAGCATAACGGATAGGGAAGAACACCGGTCGACCGGCTTTCCTGTCTGACATTCGGATACGCATAGCTGCCGTTATCCCATCGCACGAGCGATGAGCACGTAGTTTTTGCTGATGATTCACCCACCGTTCATATCTCTCCTCAATCACACTGAGCGCGATATTGGCAAGTAACGGTGAGATGATTCCGCCTTGAGGGGTGCCAGAGTCTGTGCGCAGAAACTGTTCTTCCGACAACACCCCTGCCTTCAGAAATTGCACGATCGCCAGATTCAACTTCCGATCTCCGACACGTTTTCGCACCCGATCCATCAGGTGATGATGGTCGATATTGTCGAAGCATCCTTTAATATCTCCTTCGATAACCCATTGGTATGGCATCACATGCCGCTTGCCATCTTCTGCCTTTACTCTTGGCCTCATTGCCATGCGGATATGCTCCAGAGCCCCATGACATCCTCTGCCGGGCCTGAATCCGTATGACACGTGCCAAAAGTGCGCTTCAAACAATGGCTCCATGATCTGCTTGATCGCGCATTGTACTACACGATCTTTTACGGTCGGGATTCCCAAGGGTCGGAACTCCCCCGGTTTCCCAGCTTTGGGAATCAGCTTGCGTCTTGAGGGACTTGGCCTATATCTGCAAGCACGCAGTTCTTGCCGAAGTCCTTCCAGAAACCTTGCTTCTCCCACTCCTTGCTGGATTTTCCGTACCGTCATCCCGTCGATCCCCGGCGTTCGCTTGCCTTTGTTTGTAGTAACCGTTCGCCATGCAGACCGCAGATTGTGTGGACTGGTTACCCAATTCCACAGTTCCCTGTATTGACCTTCGGGATTTTCCAGACTCCACTGATACAGTTTCCTTTGCACGCTGAGTAGCCAGACCCTGTCGGTCTGATAATCCGAGTCCACGGATTGTTCCTCCGGCTTTGAAACTCTATCTTTCACCTGTCCTCCTTCGCCATGTGAATGACTTTCTCATCCTCCGACTACTAAGAGAACTCCGCCCCGCAAAACATCCTTCCCCGGTCTCCTCGGATAGCCTGTTTCCGCTGCAGACGGATGTTTGCGGTTCCCATGTTCCGGTTTTCGATCTTGAGTCCGTAGGTACCGTGCTCTACCCCTGGCGGCTCAGGGAGTCAGATGATGAGGAGTTATCTGTCTCCAGATGCATTTTGGTTCGCATCTACCAGAAGGAAACATAAAGTCCAACCGGTTCAGTCCGCAATCCTCTCCGCTCCATCCAGCCTTTGAGAGGTCGTGTCTCTAAGTACAGAGGCTTCTGTCGCACGATTCGTTGTCTTACCATAGACTCTGTGGTAGCCCGGCCTGCAATTGATGGTTTGCACCCGGTACAGTTAAGATCGCTCTGCTCATGACATCCCACCGTAAGAACCCGGCAGAACTTTGCGATCCCCTTCCGTCCGATCTCCCCCACCGAACGGGGCAACATTGCAGTTGCCGATCAAAAACCAGCAGGCATGTATAAATAATCGCCATGCCGTCATGGCGCACTTATGTCGGTCGCCCAAACGTGATTGGTACGGGTGATCTCCAGACCACGAAGCAGATACGGATACGTCTTGTGCCCCGGATGCGGCTCAGACAGCCTGGGTTTCCGGTATAAAGCCTGTATGCCCATTTTACGCATCAGTGTGCTTACATGGCCGCGTCCGACGTCATGTCCCCTGTCTCTGAGTTCATTGCGTATCTTGCGGCTGCCGAAGAATGGGTATTTCATATGAATCTCATCGATCAATCTCATAAGCTCCAGGTCGCGCTGACTGATCGGGACCGCCTCGTAATACAGGCTCGACCGGGAGAGTCCGAGAATCTGACTTTGCCGAGTCAACGGCAGCCGGTGTTCTCGGTCGATCATCTCTTTGCGCTCGGCTCGCCTATGCGCCCCAGCGCGACTGCTAAAAAATCGTTTTCCATTGCGAGTTGCCCGATCTTAGCGTGCAGTTCCTTTACGCTTGGCCCCTCTTCTGTCTTTTTGTCCTTCGCAAATACTTCCTCTGCTCGCTCAAGAAGTTGCTTCTTCCACTCTGTTATCTGGTTCGGATGCACTTGGAACCGCTCGGCCAATTCAACTATTGTCTTGTCTCCCTTGATTGCCTCCAGTGCAACCTTAGCTTTGAACACTGCTCCATGGTTTCTTCTCGGTCTTTTACTCATTCCGCTGCTCCTTTTTTCGGTTTTATATCACAAAATGCGAATTGCGGCTTCCATATTTGCGATATACGGGGCGATCAGACCATCACTCGATGTCTGATACCCCCCTGCGTTTTAGTTTAGAGCAGCTTTACCACTTATGTCTCTGTCCAGTTTTTCCAGACCAGCTCTATCTGCCCCGGGCAGGTTACCCGGTGCAACTGGCGGCATGATCGATGGTGGTTTCCACCTTATTTCAGCCCCAAAACTGTCCAAACGATGGGGTCCACCTCTTCTATCTGCCATGGAGCATGTCTTTTTGAATATCCGGAATTTTGAGGGCTGTTGTGGTCTGCCAATCTTGCCTTCAGATCACTGGTGTACCCTGTGTAAATCGCCCCGGGCACCTTTAAACTATGTAAAATGTAGGTGTAATACATGCCCTGGTTAACCCTCTTTGTCTATCCTCTACCCCATTAAGCGAAGCCTTGGCGAAGTTTAATGGCGGGAGCGTGTGGGAATCGAACCCACCCTTCCGACTTTTGGCCGGAAACACCGGATTTGAAGTCCGGGAGGGACACCAGAACCCTATGCACTCCCCCTGATCAAACAATATCATGATTGAGGCTATTTGATAATACTTAATTTGTGAGGCAATAACAAGCCGACGCGGCCGCATTTTTGCTGCACCAACTTTGTGCGGGTCGGCATTCGAACGGTTTCAGCGGCGCGTATTGCATCACGTTCCCGGTGATGCGCGCCGGTGCCTCGGAGGCCCAAAACAAAAAATGCATAAGGGCCGAGAATGAGTGAGAATGCCGGCCTCGCACAGATAAATCGCAGCAGTCCATCCCGGCTATTTATTTTCCAGGACTATTCTGTGTTTTAAAAGCGATATCTCTTTAATCTCTCCCTCGAATACCTTCTGTTCACCGAACAGGCTCTTCATAAATATCTTTCCCTCTTCCGGTTTTATCAGGTCCACATTCTCAAGAAAAAGCTCTTCTTTGCCGTCTTTGTATATGTATGCGTTTACGTCACACATGCCGGTCTCCTTTGTCTTTTCTCATAGTGCAGTATAGAAAAATAAGGCGTGAGTGTCAAACAGGAATATCGTCTGCCGGCAGTGAACTGCGAAAGCTGTTTCAGCGCCGCTGCTTGACAAAAAGCCTGCGATAAAAAATAATACCCAAGAAATTATCATGTTCACAGAGCAAATGATTATCGACCCCATCAATCTTTCCGGTTCAGCTGTGATACTGCTCCTGGGACTGGTGGCGCCGGCCATGTTCCTCCAGAAAAGTCAGCGCATCCTTGCCACGGTTGGGTTTGCGCTCATTTCCGTCGCTTCTCTGCTGGCGACAGCGGCCGGGCTATGGACCGTGGGCAAAGGTCTGACAGGCAGGGCGGTCATGGCAATCGGACTGCCCGACCTCCCGTTCCATCTGAGGCTTGACCCCCTTTCCGGCTTTTTCATGACGGTTGTAGGGCTGCTTTCCTTCATTGTCTCTGTCTATTCCATAGGGTATGTAAGAGGCATTATCAAAGAGAGGCCGGTTACACGACTGGTCATTTTTTATGCCCTGTTCCTTGCGGGTATGTTTATGGTCATCCTCGCCGACGATGCGCTTTTCTTCCTGGTTTCATGGGAGGTAATGGCGACAGCCTCGTATTTCCTCGTGATGTTCGAGGATGAACGCGTGGAAAACAGGAGGGCCGCATTTCTGTATATGGTTGTGGCGCATGTGGGCGCGATCGCGATACTGCTTTCCTTTGGGGTCATGGCCGGCCTTACGACCGGGTTTGAGGGTTTCCACGGGTATACCTTTGACGCGATGCGGGGGGCGAGCTTTTCTCCGGCATGGGCCACGGCCGCGTTTCTCCTGTCGTTTTTCGGCTTCGCGGCGAAGGCGGGCGTGATCCCGCTGCATGTCTGGCTGCCCGAGGCCCATCCTGTTGCGCCGTCCAATGTTTCCGCCCTGATGAGCGGCGTCATGCTCAAGACCGCCATATACGGAATCATCAGGGTGACCTTTGACATCATAAAAGTCTTCCCGTGGTGGTGGGGCGCGATGGTGCTGATACTGGGCGTTATATCGGCCGTAATAGGCGTGCTGTTCGCTCTTATGCAGAATGATCTCAAGAGGCTCCTCGCATATTCTTCAGTCGATAACATCGGGATAATTCTTATAGGCATCGGGCTCGCCATGATATTCACATCTTTTAACCTGCCGCTGCTCGCAGCCCTTGCCCTTATAGCGGGTCTGTATCACGCCCTGAACCATGCGGTGTTCAAGGGGCTTCTCTTTATGGGCGCAGGCGCGGTGCTGCATGCGACGCATGAAAGAAATATGGAAAAAATGGGAGGGCTGATCCATTTCCTGCCCTGGACCTCAGGCCTGTTCCTGGTAGGCTGCGTCTCCATCTCGGGCCTGCCGCCTTTTAACGGTTTTGTGTCCGAGTGGCTGACGTTTCAGGCCTTCCTCCTCTCGCCCTCTCTGCCGAGTCCTATGATGAAGCTTCTCATCCCATTGGGCGCGTCGCTTCTGGCGCTTACCGCAGCGCTTTCCGCCGCCTGTTTTGTAAAGGCCTTCGGAGTTACCTTTCTGGGCCACTGGCGGGGCGGCTACAAGCCTGTTGTCAAGGAAGTGAACCGGTTCATGAAGCTCGGCATGCTTATGGCCGCTGTCCTCTGTCTCGGACTGGGCATACTGCCTGTTGTGGTGATCGACTGGATGGATACTGTCCCTGAACAGCTTGTTGGCACAAGCATAGGCTCGACCGCCGGGGCGTTCGGCTGGATGTGGCTTACTCCGGTTGCGCAGAAACATGCTTCGTATTCAGGCCCTATCGTATTTTTTGTGATACTTTCCGTCATCGTATTAGCGTTCTTGCTGCTGCATGTGAGGCCGGGGTCCATAAAAAGGGTACCCCTATGGGACTGCGGGTTAGAGAAGGTGACGCCCAGGATGCAGTACTCTTCCACCGCCTTCGCCATGCCGCTGCGCAGGATACTCGGTTTTTTCTTCATTATAAGAGAGAATATCAGACCGGCTCCCGGAACATTGCACGCCGGCTTCCAGGAAAAAATATATTATAATCTGCGCGTCAGGGACCGCTTCTGGAACTGGATATACAAGCCCCTTGTTGATGCAAGCTTCTGGCTGTCGCGCAGGGTAGGCGGGCTCCAGCAGGGCCGCATACAGGCGTATCTGATATATTCGTTTATAACCATTATTGTCCTGCTCATGATTAATTGAAATGAAACTTTATCCATATATAACGGAATTCCTTCAGGTGGCGGTTGTCCTGATAATATCGCCGGGGTTTGTCGGCTGGGTCAGGCTGCTGAAATGCCGGATGCAGGGCCGGAAATCGGCAGGAATTTTCCAGCCCTACCGGGACATAGCGAAGCTGTTCGCAAAGGACGTAGTGCTGGCTGAAAACGCCTCGTGGATATTCAGGTTTACGCCCTATCTCGTCTTCGGCACGGCCACGCTTGCCGCAGGCATAATACCCATACTTTCGGCTGATCTGCCCTTGTCCGCCTCGGCCGACGTCATCGTGCTGGTCTCGCTCTTTGCTATCGCCCGCTTCTTCACAGCCCTGGCAGGCATGGACATAGGGACCGCGTTCGGCGGCATGGGATCGAGCAGGGAAATGACCATAGCCTCCCTGGCGGAACCGGCAATGCTCATGGCGATATTCACTATTTCGCTTGCCGCGAGGTCCACATCCCTCTCGTATATCGTGCAGATGGCGCATACGGCGCAGGCCATGCTGAGACCGTCGCTCGCCTTTGCCTTTATCTCCTATGTGCTTATAACGCTTGCGGAGACCGGCAGAATACCGGTGGACAACCCGTCCACGCACCTTGAGCTTACGATGATCCATGAGGCGATGATTCTGGAATATTCCGGGAGGCACCTCGCGCTTATAGAATGGGCCGGCATGATGAAGCTCATGCTTTTCATGTCTCTTGGCGCGGCGCTTTTTTTCCCGTGGGGGATCGAGGCCGGCGGCGACGCGGCAGGGGCTGTGGCGACGCTTGTAATATTGTTGTGCAAACTCGGCGCAGCTGCCGTGGTGCTCGTGCTTATCGAGACGGGCCTGGCAAAGATGAGGCTGTTCCGACTGACCGAATTCCTGGGGTCGGCATTCCTGATGGCCACCCTTGGGATGCTGTCGTTCTTTATACTGGAATGACCAAAGATATAATGATATGAACTTACACCTTGCGGCCCAGATAAACAGTTTCCTCGCGGCCCTCGTGCTGCTTACAGCCTTTGGAATGCTGGTGCAGAAGCGGATTTACGGGCTGATCCACCTTTTTGCATGGCAGGGACTGTTCCTGTCATTGAATACGGCGTTGGTCGGTTTTGTTGCCAGCAAGCATCACCTTTACATTTCGTCCGTACTGACACTGGGTTTGAAGGTGTTCCTCCTCCCTTATATCCTCCATGTGCTGATCCATCGTCTCAGGATACGCAAGGAAGTGGAATCCATCGTCAATACAGGACTTACGATGATGATCGGCATTGCGCTTGTTATTTTTTCATACCATCTGACAGCGCCGGTCAGGGAGCTGTCGAACCTTATAACCAGATCGACCCTTGCTGTTGCCCTTGCGACCGTTATGCTCGGCCTGCTGATGATGATCACCAGAAAGCATGCGGTAACCCAGATCATCGGCTTCCTGGCGCTGGAAAACGGTCTCTTCTTTGCCGCCACGAGCGCAACTTACGGCATGCCGCTGGTGGTGGAACTGGGCGTGGCCCTCGACGTACTGATAGCGGCGTTCATCTTCGGCATCTTCTTCTTCCATATACATACGACTTTTGACAGCCTCGATGTCGAACAGATGGCCCGGCTGAAGGAAGGTGACTGAACTTTTATGCATGCCATGACCAACAGTATGATGCTTCTGGTCCTCCTGGGCGTCCCGTTTTTTTCAGCTGTTGTGCTGGCCTTTGTGGGAGACAGGAAGCTCGCCCCTGAGATAAATATCCTCGGTTCCGCCTTCACTTTTGTTGTGGGCGTGGGCCTGGCCCTTGAGGTATACGTTCAGGGCCCGATGCTTGCAGGCGGAAAGTTTTTCTTCGTGGACGCCTTCAATATCTATCTGTCTGTGCTCACATCCTTTGTGTCGATGACCACCGCCATATTCAGCAGAAGATATATGCGGAGAGAAAGGGAACACGGCCGTGTAGGCCACGTAGGCATGAGGTTCTACCACGCGATGTTCCAGCTTTTCATCTTTGCGATGCTCCTCTGCCTCCTCACCAACAACGTCGGCGTCCTCTGGATAGCTATGGAACTGGCCACGTTATCGACCGTGCTGCTTGTCTCGCTCTACCGCACTCCAACGGCGATAGAAGCCGCATGGAAATACTTCATCCTCTGCGGAGTCGGTATTGCGCAGGCGCTCTTCGGAACAGTGCTCCTTTATTTTGCGGCGGAGAAGGTGCTCGGAGAAGGAGGAGACGCTCTGCTCTGGACCAATCTCAGCAGGGTCAGCGGGAGCCTGGAGCCGACAGTCCTTTCCCTTGCCTTTGTTTTCCTCATGGTCGGCTACGGCACAAAGGTCGGTCTTGTGCCGCTCCATAACTGGCTGCCGGACGCGCACAGCGAAGGACCTACTCCGATATCCGCCGTCCTCTCCGGGCTGCTTCTGAATATCGCCCTCTATGCGCTGGTCAGATGCAAGGTGCTTGTGGACGGCTCTACCCACACGCATCACGCCGGCAACATAATGATGGGCTTCGGCCTCATCTCGATTATTGTCGCAGCTTTTTCGCTCCTCAGACAGAAGGATATCAAGCGCATGTTCTCATATTCCTCTATAGAGCACATGGGCATAGCCACCTTTGCCTTTGGGCTGGGAGGGCCGATCGCCACCTTCGGCGCGCTCCTGCATATGCTTGTCCACAGCCTTGCGAAGTCGGCTATCTTTTTTACGGTCGGCCACGCTTCCCAGATGCACCGCACCCAGGACATGGACAGCATCAAGGGACTGTTCAAGGGGAATCCGCTGGTCGGCTGGGGCCTGATGTTCGGCGTAATGGCTATCGTAGGCATGCCGCCTTTCGGCATATTCACAAGCGAGTTTCTTATCCTGACCGCCACCATGAAGGACGCTCCTTATCTGACGCCTTTTTTGCTGCTCGGACTGGGTGTGGCCTTTGCCGCGCTCTTCAGGCGGGTGCAGCCCATGGTGTCCGGCGAGATACCTTCAAACCAGAAGCCGCTGAAAGTGGCGCACGTGCCGGTGATTATCCATATGGTCCTTGTGCTTATCATCGGCATATACATGCCCGCTTTTCTCAATAACTGGTTCCATACCGCAGTGGAGCTTTTGAAATGAGCAGGCTCAGAGACGCGATATTGTCCGCCCTCGGAGGGGATGCAATTGCAGAAGGTTCACAGAACCCCTCGTCGGTTTCCCTCTGTATTGTCCCCAGACACAGATTCAGAGAGGCCGCAAAGGTGATGAAAAAGGAATATGCCCTGCTGGCAGCAGAATGGGCGTCCGACGAGAACTCTTTTGGCAGGGGCTTTGGGGTCTATGCCTGCTACCGCTGGGGCACCGAATATCTGATCATAAAGGCTGAGCTTCCGGCCGGAGACCCGTCTTTCCCTAGTCTGACAAAAAAATTCCTTCCGGCTTACAGATTTGAAAGGCAGATGCAGAGTCTTATGGGCGTAACGGCCGTAGGTCTGCCCGACACCCGGCCGTGGATCAAGTTTGAGGATTGGCCGCCTGAGGCAGCGCCGCTCAGAAAAGCGTTTAATGCCTCGGAACCCATGCCGAGGGTAAAAGGGGATTATCAATGGATAAGGGCGGAAGGCGAAGGCGTCTACGAGATACCTGTCGGCCCTGTGCACGCCGGGATTATCGAGCCCGGACATTTTCGTTTTCAGGCTGTTGGGGAAGATATCATTAACCTCGAAGAGCGTCTCGGTTATGTGCACAAGGGCATAGAGAAAAAGTTCGAGTCTCTGGCCTGGAAGGACGGATTCCGCCTCGCAGGAAGGGTCTCGGGCGATACGACCGTGGCCCACAGTATTGCGTACTGCAGGGCACTGGAATCAATGACCGTCTGCTCTGTGCCGGAACGCGCGCACTGGCTCAGGGCGCTGTTTCTCGAACGGGAGAGAATAGCGAACCATCTCGGCGATATCGGCGCGATCTGCAACGACGTTGCCTTTGCCTTCATGCTCTATCAATGCGCGAGGCTTAAGGAGATGCTGCTGCGGACAAACCGCAAACTCTTCGGCCACAGGTTCATTATGGACAAAGTTGTTCCGGGCGGCGTATCCGTTGACCTTGATTCTGCAGGCAAAAAGGAGATGCTTGAAGAAATGGAGCTGCTGTCCGAGGATTTCGAACGGCTTGTGACCATTTATGACGAAAACCCTTCTCTGGAAGACCGGGTCCGCGACACCGGCATACTGTCTCCGGCAAAGGCGCGCGAACTCTGCGTTGTAGGCATAGTCGCGAGGGCCAGCGGACTCAATCTCGACTGCCGCATATTCAACCCTTTTCCTCCGTATGACAGATTCGACTTTCTCGAACTGGATGTCCCGGTACTGATCTCAGGGGATGTGCACGCAAGGGCGTGGGTGCGCATTCAGGAGATAAGGGAATCCGTCAGGATCATCAGAAAGATAATAGAAGATCTCCCTGAAGGCGACATTTCGGCACAGGTTCCCAGGCCTGCGCCGGACATATCCGGCTTTGCGGCTGTTGAGGGATGGCGCGGGGAGATAATTTACTGGCTCCAGTCCGGACCGAGGTCCGAGATAAACCGGTGTATGGTAAGAGACCCTTCCAGTCTCAACTGGGCCGGGCTGGAACTTGCCGTCATCGGCAATATCGTGCCGGATTTCCCGGTCTGCAACAAGAGCTTTAACCAGTCATATTCGGGGCACGATTTATGACGACCGCCCCAAAAGCACATCTGCGGCGTTGCACGGCATCCTTCGTCGTTGCGGAGTGCATGAGCACGCCTCATTCCTCCGGCTTTGCGCGCCTTGCATCCGAGGCTTTCCGGAGATCGTCATGATAAGGATTTTGCGCCAGATATTCAGGACCGGAAACGTGACCGAGACGCTGCCGCCGGACGCGGAAGCAGGCATTACAGAGGTCGGCGCTAGACTGGAAGAGGCTGTACGAAAGCGCTTCCACAGGAGCCTGACCATAAGGCAGGTGGACGCGGGTTCGTGCAACGGCTGCGAGCTGGAGATACATGCGCTGAACAACCCGATATATGATTGCGAGAGGTTCGGCATTCATTTCACGGCTTCGCCGCGTTTTGCGGACATGCTGCTTGTAACAGGCCCTGTGACGAGGAACATGGAGATAGCGCTCAGAAGGACCTATGACGCTACTCCGTCTCCCAAACTGGTCGTGGCCGTCGGCGACTGCGGCTGCAACGGGGGCATATTCGGCGAAAGCTACGCCTCACTTGGCGGGGTGGGCAAGGTGATTCCCGTGGATGTGATAATACCGGGCTGCCCCCCGGACCCGGTCGCGCTCCTCCATGGGATATTCAGGGCAATCGGCGGCCCGCCCCGGCGCTGATTGTTGCGGGATCGGCGTTATCCTGATTATTTCATCAACAATATTGCGTGCTGCGGTGTCTGGCCTCTTATGTTCTTTTTTCTGAGCAAAATGATTTTATATAATAAAGAACGCAAATGATTCAGGGAAAAGCGAAGCAATGTGACCTTTAAGGAGATTTTATGAAAATTATAAAAGTATTTTTTTTATCCCTTGCAATCACGCTCCTGTGTTTGCCGACCTGCGCATCTGCCGCATCCGCGGGCGCCGGGGAAGAGCCCTTTCATCTGTTTGTTCCAGGCGTGTCATGGGTTTTGGACGCCGGACCGTTCCCCGGCTTCGGGGTGATAAGGACCGATTTCAACAGAGCGATGACCGGAAGAATGCTGATCATGAAAAACAGGGAAAAGGACATTACCCTCTCGATATTTATTGACGAGGCGCCTCTTAAAGGCGACGCAAAGGCATGCAGGGACTATTTTCTGGGCAAGGAGAAGCAGGGCAGAACCATAAAAGAGGAACTGAAATTTTCGGAACAGGGTAATATGGCGCTTGTGGAATATATTGTTAAAGGCGCAGGGAGCCCGCCTGCGGTGCGCAAAAGTATAGACGCGTTTATAGCGCGGGACGACTACTGGATCGACATCCATCTTATCAAACCGAATTATTCCGCCGCGGACTATGAGCTCCTGATGTCCCTGCTTGGAACAGTGCGGTTTGCCGAAGATTACAAGCCTTCGATGTTTGACGATTATCTTACGGCCGATGCTTTTTATGCCCGGGAAAATTATCATAGGGCAATAAAATATTATGAAAAGCTGCCCTTCACCGATGAAAAGGCCGGCGGTCTGAACAAGGGCATGCGGCGCTCCATTATTTACAGTCTCGGCACTTCATACAGGAAGACCGGCAATATCGCCGGGTCTATCGATATCTTTGAAAAAGGGATTGCGGGCGACGCCGGCTACCCCCTGTTTTACTACGGTCTGGCCGCGGACTATGCCGTGCGGAACGACCTTGAAAAGACGATGACCAATCTTCACAGGTCATTCGTTTACAGACAGAACCTTGGAACAGATGCGAAGATGCCAAATCCCGCCTCAGACCCTGTTTTTGAGAAGTTCATGGCGAATGAAAATTTTGCCGCCTTCCTGAAAGTACTGCAAAGTCAGGCCGGCAACAACGCCGGGCCGGAAGGATCAGAAGGAGCGGAATAGAGGCTTGTGTGGTTTCCCTTTTTTTTCTTTGCCGGGTTTTCGGCTTCCGGGGTTTTTGCACATATTGCAGCGGGTCTCGCTGCAATACTGACAGAAACTGCAGTCGGGGCAGGGATTCTTTTTCAGGAGTATGATCTTTGTTTCCATGTCTGTTTTTAGTATAAAGCTTCGGAATGCCATGGGTAAAGCCGGAAGCTGTTTTAGCGCTGCAATAAAGCGGTCTGAACGACTGTATTTGACTCATGCGCCGGAAATCCTTTAAAATTAGAGTCCTGATTGTTCAGTTTCATTTCCCGCTGGTTCGTCGGCCAAACGGGTTTGGTTGGGCAGCAAGGACTTTAATCTATTGAGAGGTAATTACAATGTCTGAAGATATTAACGAAAACAATAATATTGCGCCCGAAGAGGCTGAGCCTGCACAGGCCGCAGCCCCTGTGGAGGAGATTCCAATCGCGCCGGCGGCTGAAGCGGCTGAGGCGCCTGCGGAGGAAAGCTTCGCCGACATGCTGGATAAAACAACCAACAGGTCCGAGAGACTTTCACCCGGCCAAAGGGTCAGGGCAAAGGTTGTCGGCATTTCCGGGGACCTCGTATACATATATCTGGGCGGAAAGAGCGAAGGCGTCATAGACCTTTCCGAATTCAACAATGAAGAAGGCGTCCCCACAGTGAAAGAAGGGGATGAAGTAGAGGCATATTTCGTGACTGTGCAGAACGGGATCAGAAAGCTCACTACCAAAATGCGCGGCGGCTATTCCGCTGCTACATTAAACGCGGTCAGAAGCTCCTATGAGGCCGGCGTTGCCGTAACCGGCGAGGTAAAGAGAGAGGTCAAGGGCGGCTTCGAAGTGTCGGTCGGAGGGGCCAGGTGCTTTTGTCCCTTTTCCCAGATAGACCTCAAGGGAGGCCGCGAAGGCGGTCTTTATCTGGGCCGTGAGTTTGCGTTCAAAATAATCGAATTCGGCGAAGAAGGCAAAAATATAATTGTATCCAGAAGGGCGCTGCTGGAAGCTGAAAAGCAGGCAAGGATAGAGCAGCTGAAGGAGAGCCTTGTTGTCGGCAGCGAGATAACGGTCAAGGTCAGCTCAGTGCAGAACTTCGGGGCCTTTGTGGATCTCGGAGGAGTTGAAGGACTTATCCCTGCAAGCGAAATATCGTGGGTCAGGGCGAACAAGCCGTCTGATATCCTGTCCCCCGGCCAGGAAGTTACCGTTAAAATACTTTCCCTCGAATGGGAGAGCGGACGCCTGACCCTGAGCCTGAAGGCCACCCAGCCCGACCCGTGGGATGCTGTTGTGGAAACGTTTCAGATCGACAGCAGGGTCAGCGGCACCGTGGCGCGACTGGTGCCTTTCGGAGCCTTTGTAACTATTGCTCCGGGCATCGACGGCCTTGTGCATATTTCCAACCTCGGCGCCGGCAGAAGGATAAACCATCCCAAAGAGGTGCTGGAGGTCGGGCAGCTTGTTGAAGTTTATGTGTTGTCCATAGATGCCCAGAACAGGAAGATATCCCTTTCCATGCAGCCCAAGGTTGAGCCGAAAAAGATCGTTCTTCCGGCTGTAGACGAGGTGATAGACGGAGTTGTGGAAAAGGTTATGCCGTTTGGTATATTCGTAAGGATGCCTTGCGGAATAAACGGGTTGGTGCCTAATTCTGAAGTCGGCACGCCCCAGGGCACGGACCACAAGCGTATGTTTGCGTCGGGCACGGAGATGCAGGTGGTCGTGGTAGAAGTGGACTCCGCAAACAACAAGGTGCGCCTGAGCAGAAAGGCCCTTGTGGAAAAGAAGGTTGAGGACGAATACAGGGAATATGTCGATTCCGCAAAAAAGGCCGCCGGCAGTTCGGGCGGACTTGGCAGCCTCGGAGATCTCCTGAAGGCAAAGATGGAAGAGAAAAATCAGTCGGCAGGCTGATGGTTTTTGTAAAAGCACAGAAAACAGCATGCTGAAAAACACCCATAGATCGGCCGCTTATTAGTCTGATTACGCAAACGCAGATAGAACCTCCGGTGCAGTGATGGAAAAAGTTTTATCTGATTCAAACCGGCTGCGGAGCCTCGACTATGGACGTTTTTCAGCACGCTGTTTTTTTTGATCGGCTCTGTTTTTGCAGAGATTTTTAAAATGCAAATTGAATATTTGAGGTAATAATGGGATTATTTGACAGTATCGCGGCTTTTTTTAAACCAGAGGAAAAACCGGTTCTGCCGGACCTCGGCAGAAATGAAATCTGCTGGTGCGGCAGCGGCAAGAAATACAAGAAGTGTCATATGCAAAAGGACGAAGAAAAAGTGAGGGCCGCTTCCCGCGTTAACTGCGGCAGCAGCTGAAAGACCGCCTGAGCTGAGTTCAGCTCAAGACTTTCCATCGGAATATACTGTTTCCATGAGTAACCTGAAACAGTATATTCCTGATCAAATACAAGAGAGCAGGCAGTTCTACCCTCTCACCCCACTTCCAGCATTTTCTTCTTTATCGCTTTTATCCTGTCTCTTATAACCGCGGCCCTTTCGAACTCCAGGTTCTTCGCAGCTTCTTTCATTTCAGCTTCAAGTTTTTTCAGCGTGTTGTCGTCCGCCGCATAATCAGCCGTCTCCTCGGCGGATACCGGCACTGTCCAGTAGTCGGATTCGTATATCGAGCCGACCACGTCCTTGATGCTGCTCTTGATGGTTTCAGGCGTAACGCCCATCTTTTTGTTGTAGGCCTCCTGAATCTTGCGTCTCCGGTTTGTTTCGTCTATCGCCCTCTTAAGCGAGCCGGTGATGACGTCAGCATAGAATATAACCTCTCCGTTGACGTTCCTCGCGGCCCTTCCGGTTGTCTGGATCAAAGACCTCTCGGAACGCAGGAAGCCCTCCTTGTCCGCGTCCAGTATCGCAACGAGTGAGACCTCAGGGATATCGAGCCCTTCTCTCAGGAGATTGACCCCTACGAGTACGTCGAAATTGCCGAGCCTCAGATCCCTGATGATCCTGATCCTCTCAAGCGTGTCTATGTCCGAATGCAGATACTTTGCCCTGACACCCAAGCCTGTGTAGTAATCGGTAAGGTCCTCAGCCATCTTTTTCGTGAGTGTTGTCACCAGCACCCTCTCGCCCTTTTCAACACGCTTGCCGATCTCGGAGAACAGGTCGTCCACCTGACCTGAAACCGGCCTCACAACCGGTTTGGGGTCTGTCAGCCCGGTGGGGCGTATTATCTGTTCGACGATCTCGCCGCCTGATTTTTTTATCTCGTATACTGCAGGGGTCGCGGATACATAAATCGCCTGCACGACCTTCTTTTCGAACTCCTCGAACCTCAGCGGCCTGTTGTCCAGCGCGGACGGCAGCCTGAACCCATAGTTTATCAGGTTCTGCTTTCTTGACCTGTCGCCTTCGTACATGCCCCCCACCTGCGGCACTGTGGCGTGAGATTCGTCCATAACAATGATAAAGTCGTCGGGAAAATAATCCAGCAGCGTAAAAGGGGGCTCTCCCTCGGCCCTGCCGCTCAGGTGCCTCGAATAGTTCTCAATGCCGTGGCAGTAGTTGAATTCCTTCAGCATCTCGATGTCGAACATCGTCCTTTCCTCGATCCTTCGCGCCTCGATGATCTTTCCCTGTCTCAGGAATTTTTCCGAACAGGCCTTCATCTCCTTCTTGATCTCCGCAATAGCGGAATCTACCCTTTCTCTCGGCGTAAGCCAATGACTGTTTGGAAAAAGACTCGTTTTTTCAATCCTCCTGAGCTTAGCGCCGGTCAGGGGGTCCGCCTCGCTGAGCGACTCGATCATGTCGCCGAAGAATTCGACCCTTATGATCCTGTCCAGGGCGAAAGACGGATAGATTTCCACTATGTCTCCCCTGACCCTGAAGCTGCCCCGCTTGAAATCCGCATCAGACCTTAAATATTGTATCTCGACAAGTCTGGAGAGGATTTCATCACGCTGGACCTCCATGCCTTCTTCAAGAAACAGGTGCATGTCCATGTAATCCTGCGGAGACCCGATGCCGTATATGCATGAGACGGATGCTATTACAATAACGTCGCGCCGTTCGAGCACGGCCCTGGTCGCGGAATGCCGGAGTCTGTCGATATCGTCGTTTATCATGGCGTCTTTTTCTATGAATGTGTCGGTCGTAGGTATGTATGCCTCGGGCTGATAATAGTCGTAATAGCTGACAAAAAATTCGACCGCGTTTTCGGGGAAGAGCTCTTTGAATTCGCCGTATAACTGGGCCGCGAGGGTCTTGTTGTGGGCCATCACAAGGGTGGGCCTGTTCAGATTGGCGATGACATTTGCAATCGTAAAGGTCTTGCCTGAGCCGGTGACTCCGAGCAGTACCTGGTGTTTGGCCCCTTTTACAAGACCTTTGGTCAGCTTTTCGATTGCCTGCGGCTGATCGCCCTTGGGAGTAAAATCAGAGGAGAGTTTGAAATCGGACATCTTGTGAATATTCCTGCGCAGACCTACTTATACTCCTGCAGCCAGATCAAACTATTAATCAATGATTCTTTGGAATTGGCGGAAAGGCATTTCAAGGTTCGCTTTAATAGATCATTAAAAGGAATCTGTTCGGAAACGATTATGCCAAAATGGTTCTTCCCGGCAGTCTGAAAGGCTTTATGGAGGACAATGAAATCCCTGACATTGTGGGTTAATACAGCCATCCCATTTTTTACAGCATAGGCAAGCTGTTCTGCGTCGCTCTTCCCTGTCCTTTTCACCTCGATGACATGGGTGGCGAGGTAGCCTCTGCTACGGAGAACTTCAGCTAACAAGACCCTTACATCTTCATCGAGAAATAAGGAAGTCTCCGCCATTATCCGGACACTTCCCTGATTTTTACGTTTCGTTCTTTGAGCGCCATATCCCTGTCGATCTCTTCCTTGTTGTCATAATAGTATGAGAGGGCGTCATAGACCTGAGGAAGAGTGAGATGTGAAAACTCTTTTACCAGTTCTTCAGGCGACATACCCTGTCTCAATACATAAAAGACCACAGAACGCACGGGGAACTTTGTCCCTGCAATAAGCGGACTCCCTCCGCAGTGAGATTTTAGTGTGACTATATACGGGTGCTTTGGTTTTACTTTTTGCGCTGCAGGCATATTAACTTACCTCCTTACTCTCTATTATGCTATATCAACCGCTTCATTAACAGCTATCTGTCAGGCTATGAATGCGATAACCGCAAGGCGACTGAAAAATTCAAGCAAAAGGTTCCGAATTGTTTGCAAGGAAACTCTTTTGTGATCCGTTGCGGCCGCTTCTCTTTTTATTGTCGAGGCTCCATTTGTGGACGATGAAAATTTGACACAGTATCCATTCAATATTCAATTCCGATCAACACATTCATACCCCAGTTCAATGAGGAAGTGCAACACTTGGAGAAACAGTCTTATAGCTGGTACTCTGGGTGGACATGGAAAAAGGATACAGGCACATCAGTTTAGAGG
>Ga0334722_10001134_pt1 | contig 34595 bp, 33 predicted proteins | sample C3_bottom_MG_FD_207210 | JGI IMG/M metagenome (GOLD analysis project Ga0334722, IMG submission 207210) | Sediment microbial communities from Yellowstone Lake, YNP, Wyoming, USA - C3_bottom | ecosystem: Environmental > Aquatic > Freshwater > Lake > Sediment | place: USA: Wyoming | collected... | reverse complement strand
AAGGTGATTATTTGGAATACGGAGTACAATGACCTCGAGCACTGCGGACTGAACGGCAAAACGCCGAACGAAGCGCTCGCACTTATGAGCTAATCAGTCCGCCAAATGTGTGTACCTAAAACATCGGGTAGATGGGCGCTTTTTCAGACAAGGATTGTATGGTAGAAATGTGTGTATTGCCGGAGTAGCTCAGCCCCGACGCTCGGGGTCGGGGAGCCGACTTCTGACGTCGGCTTTGGTAGAATAGATAAATTGCCGCCTTAGCTCAGTTGGTAGAGCAACGCACCCGTAACGCGTAGGTCCCCAGTTCAAGCCTGGGAGGCGGCTCAGAAATATCTTGCTATACTCGCCCGTATGGACGAGAAAGGCGAGAAGCGTTTGCAGGAACTTGAAGCGCTGATGGCGTCGCCCGATTTCTGGGCGAATAAGGGAGAGGCGCAGGCGCTGGTGCAGGAGTATCAGAGCTTGAAGGAGAGCGGCTCGGGTGACCCGCACGACGCCGGGAATGCGACGCTCGCTATCCTCGCAGGCGCGGGCGGTGACGACGCCGAGGACTTCGCCTACATGCTCCGCCGCATGTACGAAGGGTATGCGACGAAGAAGGGCTGGCGCGTGCGCGAGCTCCATGCGAATGAGAACGATCACGGCGGATACCGCAACGTGATGCTCGAGATTTCTGGCTCGGGCGCCTACGGCCGCTTGCGGCACGAGGCAGGTGTGCATCGACTCGTGCGCCAGTCGCCCTTTAATGCGAATGCGAAGCGACAAACCTCTTTTGCCCTTGTTGAAGTGTTGCCGACCTTGGTCGCAAGCGACAAAATAGAGCTCAAACCGGACGATCTCGAGATACAGTTCGCCCGCGCCGGAGGCGCGGGCGGCCAGAATGTGAACAAGCGCGAGACGGCCGTACGCATTCTCCATAAGCCGACCAATCTTTCCGTACACATCTCCAGCGAGCGCAGTCAGCTCGCGAACCGTGAGAAGGCGATGGAACTCCTCAAAGCGAAGATATTTGCGAAGGAGGAAGCGGAGCGCCTTGCCACTGCGAAAGGCCGCAGTATCGCCGCCACGACCGCCAACGAGTGGGGGAGCCAGATACGCTCCTACGTCCTCCACCCGTACAAAATGGTCAAAGACCATCGCACCGAGTACGAATCAAGCAATCCGGACAAGGTCCTCGAGGGCGATTTGGACGGCTTCATAGACGCCGCAGAAAAAATTGACGGTCCAGCAGAATAGTTGTAAATTACCCCCGCAGTTCTTTTTCAACCCGTAACTAAAATGGAGGTACAGCCGTGAGCAATCATGGAACAGCCTATACGATCGGCCAGTCGGGCGAAATTGGTGGCAACATCATTCGCGCATTACCGAAGGCACTAAAACTGCTTGAGGGGATGGAGGACATTCCCCCGCAAATCATCATCAAATATTCCCAGGAGGGGGAACGCTTGAGCTGTGCTCTCGCGGTGATGTTCAAGATGATGTACAACGGCCATGCGGATATCGCCGCGCTGATGAAGAATCACTACATTGATTGCAATACGAAGCCGTTTCTTCCCAATGGATGGTCCATCGAGGAACACCAGTTGGGCGGACGGCTCAAATGGGATAGAGAAGCGCAGAAGGACACCTTACTCGTCGCAAGAGTTCGGCCTGACGATAAAATCAAGACGGGCAACGACGTCCGCCGTGAGCTTTCTGACAAACCGTGCCTCAACGCAAATGTCCTCGATTACTTGCTCTCCAACCCGCATCTCATTCCCGAGGAATGGAAGGGCAAGGCCGTGTTCTTCTGGGGCACCATCTACCGCCTTCCTGGTGGCCACCTATGCGTTCGTTGTCTTCAGTGGCTCGATGGGTGGAGTCGTGGCGAGTGCTGGCTCGACGACAGCTGGATCTTCAGTAATCTTGTTGTCGCGTTGCGTGCAAGCTGATTCGACGGCCCCGCATTGCCCTATGGCGTGCGGGGCCTTTTCTTACTACCCAAGCGAGACGAGTAACGAGCACATCCCGATGTGCTCGTTCGGGGCGAGTGCGGGCTAACCCATCGGTCTTATCCCCAGGTCGGGAGACCCGTTTTGGCCGTTTTCTAGACGGGGAGGAAGTCGGTGGGGTACAATAGACGGATACATGATCTATTTCGACAAAGTGACGAAAAGATACGGCGACACGGCGGCACTCGAAGAGGTCACCATCTCTGTCGCCCCGAAAGAATTCGTCTCCATCGTCGGCCACTCGGGCGCAGGGAAGACAACGCTTCTCAAACTTTTGCTCGCCGAAGAGCGACCCACCGACGGGTCGGTTTTTTTTGAATCCATCGACATCAACGATTTGCCGAGCTCGGCGCTTCATCATTACCGCCGGAAAATCGGCATGGTCTTCCAGGACTTCCGCCTCATCCCGAACAAGACCGCGTATGAGAACATCGCATTTGCCATGGAGGCCGCGGGCCGGAGCGACGAAGAGATCGCGACCGACGTGCCGTACATCCTGGAGCTCGTAAATCTTTCCGACAAATCGAAGCATTTCCCCGACCAGCTCTCAGGCGGCGAGAAACAGAGGATCGCGATAGGCCGCGCCATCATCAACCAGCCCGACCTTATCGTCGCCGACGAGCCGACCGGCAATCTCGACCCCATCAACACCTACGAGGTCGTCGAGATATTAAAGAAGATCAATGAGCTCGGCACGACGGTCATCATCACGACTCACAATAAGGGCGTGGTCGATGCCGTCGGCAGGCGCGTCATCACCATCGATCGCGGGAAAATGGTCCGTGACGATGCTGAGGGCAAGTACGTCTTATGAAAACAACGAGCTTTAGCGACTATGTTTTCGTTAGATGCAAAAATTTCTCAGGTATTTTCCCGCCGAGAAATTTTGGCGCTATAATCAAACAGATATGAAATGGATGCTCTCTAAGAGAATGATGATTGCAGGAGGCAAGAACTTCGCCCGCGGCGGCGCAGTATCGGCGGCGACCGTGCTTATCATGACCGTGACGCTCGCCATCATCGCGTCACTCATCTTTCTCTCCGCCTTGCTGACCTACACGCTTCAGACCATCACCGACAAGGTCGATGTGTCTGTCTACTTCGTCACCACCGCGGCCGAGTCTGACATTCTTGCGGTGAAGGATCAATTATTGAAATTGCCGCAAGTAGCGGGTGTGGAGTACACCTCGGCTGATGATGCGCTTGTGGCCTTCAGGGAGCGACATGCGACCGATCAGCTCACGCTCCAGGCGCTGAACGAGCTTGGCGGCAATCCGCTCGACGCCTCACTCGCAGTACGAGCGAAGGATCCCTCGCAGTACGAGAGTATCGTGAAGTTTCTCGAAGCGTCGCCAGCGCTCTCCTCAGGGGGCACCTCGATCGTTGACCGCATTAATTACGCCCAGAATAAAGAGATTATCGATCGTCTCTCGCTCGCGATACAGGCGACGCGCGAGGTCGGATTTGCCATCATCATCCTCTTCGCGCTCGCGTCCATCCTTATCGCCTTCGCGACCATCCGTCTCGCCATCTATACCGCTAAGGAGGAGATCGCCGTCATGCGGCTCGTGGGTGCCTCAAATATCTATATCCAAGGGCCATTCGTGGTCACCGGCATCATTACCGGTGTCATCGCCGCTATCCTGGTCCTCGTGCTGTTGTGGCCGGCGACCTGGTACGCAAGCGCGAAGACAGCGGGCTGGTTCGGCGGTTTCAATGTGGCTATCTATTACGGTGAACATTTCTCCCTCGTCTTTACACTGTTGATGCTCTCGGGCATCTTCCTTGGTGCAGTCGCCTCGGTGCTGGCTATCAATAAGTATCTGAAAGTGTAGTTCTGATATGGCGAAAGAAGGTCACAAATACATATTCGTCCTCGGCGGCGTGATGAGCGGGGTGGGGAAGGGTGTCGTCGCAAGCTCGGTCGGTCTCCTCCTCCAACAGAAGGGCTATCCGGTAAATCTGGTCAAGGTCGACCCCTATTTGAACGTTGACGCGGGCACGATGAATCCGACCGAGCATGGCGAGGTGTTCGTCCTGCGCAGTGGCATGGAGACCGACCAGGACATGGGCAACTATGAACGTTTCCTCGGTCGCGACCTCACCAACGAGGACTATATGACGAGCGGTATGGTCTATCAGTCGGTCATTGAGCGCGAGCGGGCTCTCGGCTACGGCGGCAAGTGTGTCGAGGCGCTCCCGCATGTGCGTGACGAGATCCTGCGGCGCTTCGAGGCCGCAGCGGCCTATAACGGCAGTCGTGTCTCAGTCATCGAGATCGGCGGCACTATCGGCGACTTCCAAAATGCGCTCTTTATCGAAGCGGCACGCGTATTGAAGATGAATTATCCAGAGGATGTGCTCTTCGTCATCGTCTCGTACCTGCCGACTCCCGGCACGCTTGGCGAGATGAAGACCAAGCCGACCCAGACGGCAGTCCGCGACCTCAATTCATACGGCGTCCAGCCGGACTTCATCGTCGCGCGCTCCAAGGAGCCGGTCGATGAGAAGCGCAAAGAGAAGCTCGCCATCTCTTGTAGCGTGCGCAAGGACCGTATCATCAGCGCGCCAGATATCAACAGCATCTACGAAGCGCCGCTCAATTTCGAGAAGGATCGGCTCGGTGATGCAATGCTCGATGCACTGAAGTTACCGGAGAAGAAGAAGGCCTCGCTTGCCGCATGGAAGAAGTTTGCGACCGCGGTCTCAAACACGAAGGCGCCAGAGGTCTCTATCGCCGTGGTGGGAAAATATTTTGATACGGGCGATTTCGTCCTCTCTGACGCCTACCTCTCAGTCATCGAGGCGATCAAGTTCTCTGCGGCGAAGCTCGGTCGACACGCGAAGATCTCGTGGGTGAACTCTAAGAAGCTCGAAGCAAAGGGCGCACGAGCCGCGAGCGTGCTCGCCGGCTACGACGGCATTATTGTCCCGGGCGGGTTCGGCGAGAGCGGCATAGAAGGGAAGTTGAAGGCGATTCAATTTGCTCGTGAGAAAAAGATCCCGTACTTCGGTCTCTGTTACGGGATGCAGCTCATGGTTATCGAGTACGCCCGCAATGTGCTCGGACTGAAAGATGCGAACACGACCGAGATCAAGAAGAATGCGATTGATCCGGTTGTGGATGTGATGCTGGAACAGAAGAAACATCTCTCTGACAACAAATACGGCGGCACGATGCGTCTCGGCTCGTATCCAGCCTATCTGAAGAAGGGGACTCTGGCTCGCTCTGCGTATAAGAAAGAGCTCGTTGAAGAACGTCATCGTCATCGTTACGAGATTAATCCAAGCTACGTGAAGCGCCTTGAAGAGGCGGGTCTCGTGTTCTCGGGCACTTCGCCAGACTCAGTCCTCATGGAGATTGCCGAACTCCCGCGCACGGTGCATCCCTTTATGCTCGGCACACAGTTCCATCCTGAATTACAAGCACGCCCGCTTGACCCGCACCCTCTCTTTACCGCCTTCCTCTCCGCCGCGATCGTTCGCCGCAAGAAGAGATAATATAATTTACGAAACCTTGCGGATCACCTCGGTGAGACGGTCGACTTCCTTGAAGAAGAGTGGGCTGCGCACATCGCGCGGGCGCGGCAGGTCGACATCGAGTATTTTTTCGATATATCCCGGGTGTGCGCCCATGACGATGATCTGATCGGAGAGTTCGATGGCGTCGGGTATCAAGTGGTTCACCATCACGATCGTCATACCGTAGTTGCGCCAGATCTTGAGGAGATCGGCCTTGAGCGCTTCGGCGGTGATGGTGTCCAGGTTTGAAAACGGTTCGTCCATGACGAGTAGGTCGGGCAGGGTTGCGAGGGCGCGCGCGAGCCCCACCCGCTGGCGCTGACCGCCCGAGAGCATCGCGGGATAGTGCTTCTCGAGATGTAGGAGACCGACTTCTTTTAATTTTTCCCGAGCGATATGTTCGCGCTCATGCGATCCGGCACCGTCCATGCGGAGGCCGAAGGCGACATTCTCGAGTGCGGTGAGCCATGGGAAGAGTGCGTAATTCTGAAAGACCATTGCGCTCCGGGTGACGTTGCGCACGATCTCTCCACTTGTCTGCGACATGAGGCCAAGGATGACGCGCATGAGGGTCGACTTGCCCGCACCCGAAGGGCCGATGATCGAGGTAAACGAGCCCTTAGCCACCCCGAAGGTGATCTCCTTTAAGGCGAGTTCGCCGCGCGCTTCTGCATCGGCGAAGCACGCGTTGACGCGCGAGAGAACGAGCGTCATGTCGCGAGGATTATTCGGCATAGCGTTTACTGCTCTCGGCGAGGAGTGGAGCCCAGACGAGACGATTGATCACGAAGACGATAACGAGAATGGCGAAGGTCCCCGCGATTGAGGCTTGCGTGATGCCGGTGGCGCTCGCCGCCTTGATGAAGTCGCCGAAGCCAGCGACATTCGTGATGATCTCGGCACCGATAACCGCCTCCCAGCCGATGGCGATGCCCACGATTGAGCCGGTGAGTATCGCAGGATACGAGAGCGGGGCGAGGTAGTAGGGAATGCGCTTCCAGCCGCTCGCGCCGAAGATGGTCGCCGCGTCAGAGAGATCTCGGTGGGCGCTCTTGATCGCCGTGAGGACAGCGAAGAGGATCGGCCAGATAATCGAGCTCACGGCAAAGAGGACAATCATCTGTCCCGTGAAGCCGAAGAAGTAGATGAAGAGCGGAATGAGCGCGAAGGAGGGGAGATTCTGCAGGACGTCAAAGAGAGGGAAGAGAAAGTCGCTCCACGAGCTCCAGCCGACGAGAAGTGCGATGGATACGCCGAGCACAAGTGCGATGCTGTAGGCGAAGGCGAGGCGATAGGTAGTGTGCAGGATCGCGAGCCCTAATGCGGGCCAGACGACAGTATCGAAGTTGCCGAGAGTAAAAAAAAGGAGACCGACGAGCGTGGCGCCCGCCATCAACGCCCATGCATAGCGGTAGCGGCGTGCGTGCGAGCGGTGCGATGCACGTGTGAGCGGATGCGACGCATTCCAAATCATATCTACATTCTAGCGCGTTGCAGAGAGAAATAGTCACGTGCCGGGTGTGCAGTATCTCTTTTAGGCTCGATAAAGATGCTACACTTACCGATGAAAGCAGAGAGATTTATCAGGTAACATCTTTTGTGTATGCGCATGCGTAACATTATCGGTATCGTCGGTGTTTCAGCGGCCCTTCTCTCGGCAAGCGCCGCCTTCGCTCAGACTGAACTGCCTCCGCCGCCTCCGCCCTTGTCGTCGACAACCGTAACTGTGCCGCCAGCGACCGTGGTAGTACCAGCGACGACCGTGGTAGTACCGCCGGCGACTGTTGCTGTCCCACCGACACTCATAAAAGTTCCTTCGCCAGTGGCCGTGCCGTTGTCGATTAAGCCGGTAACAATCGAGACTGCGCGTACAGCCGCGTCGACGATGGCGCCCGCGAAGCGGGCGGCACTCGAGAAGATGCAGGCGTCTCGTGTAGAGGCGAAGACCAAGATGGAGGTCGCGCGCGCAGACGCGCAGGCACGCATCGAGACGGTCCGCAAAGAAGCTCAGACGCGTATGCAAGCACAGAAGGAGAAGACTGCAGTGCGTCTGACAGAGATTCAAGACAAGCAGAAACAACAGATAGCAGAAAAGGCCGCGTTGCAGTTCGAGAATCTGAACACGACGTGGACTGACCGCTTCTTGCAGCTCCTCCATCGGTACGACGATATCCTGCAGAAGATGCGCGATCGCGCGAACCTCGCTTCGTCAAACGGAAAGGAGGTCATCGCCGCAGATGCGGCTATCAAGGCGGCTGAGACAGCGATCGAGAGCGCACGCACTGCGGTCGTGGCGCAGGCGGCGAAGACCTATACGCTTGACGCGTCAGTCACTACTACCGCCCCTGTCGCGACGACGACTCCCGGCCAGCAAGAAGAGCTTATGAAGGGCCTGCGGACGGCGTTCCAGGATCTCCACAAGGCGCTCTTTAAAGATCTGTTCGCACTTCGGGACGGCGTTATGAAGGACGCACGAACAGGTGTGCAGGACGCTCTTCAATCGCTCAGCAAGGTCCCCAATGTCGACATTGAGAACTCGACAGCGTCGTCCGCGCCAGCCGCGACAACGACTGCAGCTCAATAATCCCTAACGAACTACCTACTATGGATATACAACCAATGGGAGAAGTGCCGTCGGTCATGAACCAGGCGCAAGCGCCAGCACCGATACCAGAACCGGTCATGAGCCCTATGCCGGCACCAGCGCACACGAATGGTCTCGGATATGCGATTGGCATCAGTGTGGTCGTGATCGCTGTTGTTGCAGGAGTCTGGTATTACCTCAGTACGAAAGAGGCTCCAACCCCTGCTCAGCCAGTCGCCGAGGTACCGGCTCCAGTCGCGCCGCCGGCTGCTGATCCAGCACAATTGCCGGTACTCACGCCCGGCAACACGACCGCAGACATCTCAGCCGATCTAGGACAGCTCCCTGATGCGTCTGCACTGCTTGATGCAGATGCCGCCGCCGCTTCTACCGCCCTCTCGGGTCTTTAAGTTGCATTGTTGAATAAAGGGCGGTTTTCAAGTATCGTGCAGGAAGTGCGCGGCGCGAAGCGCCGCGCTATTGCCAGATCATCTAATGGACATTGTCCACCATTGCGACTGGCAATACGGTAGAGTACTACCATTGCCAGATCGTCTAATGGTAGGACCTCAGACTCTGAATCTGAGTATCTTGGTTCGAATCCAAGTCTGGCAGCCCGTTCATTGCTATAATTAAAGCGATGATAATAATCGTCATTATTGTGATTGTCGTCGTCGGTTCTGCTGTAGCGGTCTACTTCACGTCAAGGTAGACCCGGAGAAAGGAGGTATACTGATCTCATGATGCAGACAGAGACGCTTCGGCCGTACTTCTTAATGGTGGCGCTCCTTGGCGTGCTCGCCCTCACGACTGCCGTCTTCTGGCCGTTTCTGAAGCCGCTCGCGCTTGCTGCTGTCTTCGCCGTTGTGCTCCAAGGGCTCTACCAGAGGGTGTCGAGACTTCTCGGTGGCTGGCCGAGCACTGCGGCGCTCTTCACGGTCGTCTTGGGTACACTCTTCATAGTGCTCCCGCTCTCGCTCGTCGGCACACTCGTCGCCGATCAGGCGCGCGGTCTCTATGTCTCACTCGAGCAGGGGGGCGGGCAAAGTGTGCTCACTAACATCGCGTTCCGTGTAGACGAGACTTTCGGCCAGTCTGTCCCGGGACTCCGAGAATTCGCACAGACCTTTTCGACGGACATCGACACCTATGTGAAAGAAGCTCTGCAATGGATCGCGGGGCATGCGGGGGACATCTTCTCAGGTCTCTCACGACTCCTCCTTTCGTTCTTTATCTTCTTCATTGCGCTCTACTACCTCTTAAAGGACGGCACGCGCGTGCGACAGCTCCTGATCGAACTCTCGCCCTTAAACGATAGGGAGGATGTAAAAGTTTTTGATCGGCTCGAGCTCGCTATCAATTCGGTCATCAAGGGCAATCTCGTCATCGCGCTTGTGCAGGGCGTTCTCACGATGATTGGATTCACTCTCTTCGGCGTACCGAACGCGATACTCTGGGGCACCGTCGCCGCGGTCGCGGCGCTCATCCCCGGCATCGGGACGGGGCTCGTCTTTATCCCGGCTGTCGCGATACTCTTCTTCACCGGAGCAAACGTAGCCGCGTTCGGACTCCTCATCTGGGGCGCACTCGGCGTCGGGCTCATCGACAACTTCCTCGGTCCCAAGCTTGTCGGACACGGGATGAATCTTCATCCGCTCCTGGTGCTCCTCTCGGTCATCGGCGGGCTTATCTACTTCGGTCCTGCGGGTATCTTCCTGGGGCCCCTCACGCTCAGCCTCCTCTTCGCGCTCCTCTCGATTTATGCCGACATTTCGCGCACGAGTTGACAGTAGACTATTGCAGATGTACTGTAGTCGCACATCGGCCCCGAGGGGCTGATTTCGTTTTCTAGTAGCGTTCTGTATGGCGGGCACACTCGATCTTACAAAGGGGATTACGATGGACATTGAAGGAGTAAAAAAGAGGTTTGTCCCAGCGACTCAATTGCATGAAGTCCCGTTGCCTGACAAGACTCAGGCCTCGATCGACCACCTGAAGAGTCTCGGGTACAAGGTGATCGCTCCGCGAGATGAGAAGCTCCGCGCGGCCTAGTCGGCCGCCGACGACATAAGCCGGTTCCCTTAAGGGGAACCGGCTATTTTTTCAGTGACGAAAAGGAGTAGTATAGGTATATGAATACATCTACAACTATCGGGGTGGTCGTGGCGCTTATTATCGCGGGTGGCGCGTGGTATTGGCTCGGGAGTGGCGCTCTGTCGACGCCTCCTCTGGGCGATTATAAAAATACTACCTATATGATCGAGGGTCAGCCGGTGATCCTCGTGAATGGTCGAGCAGAAACCGCTGCCGCATCCGGCTCAGCGTCGAAGATCGTGACACAGTATTTCGGCAACGAGGCGATCGGAGACCTCAATGGCGATGGCACACCCGACATCGCCTTCCTTCTCTCCCAGAACTCGGGCGGGAGCGGGACCTTCTACTACGCGGTCGCAGCGCTCAAGACGGCAAGCGGCTACACCGGAACAAACGCAGTGTTGCTTGGCGACCGCATCGCTCCGCAAACGACCGAGATCAGAGAAGGGAGACTGATCGTTAATTATGTAGAGCGCGCGCCGGGCGAGCCGATGACCACTCGACCCTCTCTCGGCGTGAGCAAATATTTGAAACTGATGGGGACGACACTGATTGACGTGCAGCCCTAAAGATTTTTGAGAAACCTGTGAGTGAGTAGGCACGTTAAAATGAGTATGAGCAAAAACCCATTCATTAACGCGCTCGCCGCGTCGGGGTATATCAGTCTTCTCGCGACCGCCGTCTTCACCATGCCTACGTACGTTACCGACAATGAACTCGGGATGATGGCGCCTATCCTGTTCCTCTCCCTCTTTGTCCTCTCGGCTGCACTGATGGGCTACTTCTTCGTCTATCAGCCGGTCTTTCTTCTCATTGAGGGAAAAAAGAAAGAGGCGACGACGTTTTTTCTCACGACGGTGGCCTCCTTCGCCCTCATCACCGTCACGATGCTTCTCGCATGGTTCCTCCTCAGTGGGGGACTCTAATTGAGTTTTGCATCTCGTCTCGCGTTTTGAGCAAGGGGAGCCCTTGTTCACTCCTCATTCGATCTGGTGGTCTTCGAGTTATTTAGGAGTAGAATTGCGGTATGAACAACAACAAACTCGGTTTTGTGCCCGAATACATCTCGTGGCTCACCATCGTGCTCGTGCTCCTTACTATCGTCACGTTCTTCGCCATTTCTGATACCAGCGTGCAGTACGCGACGCGGATGATGGGGCTCGGTGGCGGGGTAGGGTACTCCGAAGGCACTGGGGCGGTTCCTCCTATGGCTGGCGGCGTTACCGCACAGGACGGGAGTGTCGCGTATCCGACAAAAGGCATGATGAGTCCAGACTATTATCCCTATCCGTACCCGAATCCGGATGTGTCGATAACCGACACGCGTGAGTTCTTAAAGATCTATTACAACGCGTCTATGCAGACGCGCGACGTGCCCGCGCTCACCCGTCGTGTCGAGACGACCGTGCGCGGCTACGACGGTCGCATCGACAATGAGTCGAGCGCAGAGAAATACGGCTATGTGAGTTTCGCGCTCCCGCAGGCCAAGTACGACGCCTTCCGCGCTGAGCTCGAAGCCCTCGTGGGGAGTCGCTTCCTCAAGGTCAACATCTCGTCTCAGAATCTGCTCTCGCAGAAGGTGAGTATCGAAGAACAGCAGAAGCAGGCTGACACAGCACTCGCCGGTTATAAGACTGCGCGGCAGAGACTTGTCTCGGCGCACACAAGCGCAGTGCAGACGCTCCAGGCCCAGATAGACAGCGCGAGCACCACAGAAAGTGCGAAGGCTCTGCTCCAACTCCAGCTCGCGAAAGAGAGTGACTCGTACACAAGAAATCTGCGCAATGCAGATGCGAACATTGCCTATGCCGAGAACTGGGTGAAGGGGGTAGAGACACAGGATGTGAAGCTTCTCGCGAACGTTGCGACAGTTAATGGCACCGTCTCTATCCAATGGATAAGTCTCTGGGATATGGCGCGGCTCTACCTGCCCGGCTACTGGATCCCGACCATCTTCGCATTGCTCTCCCTCCTCTCCTTCCGCCGTGATCGCCGTTTACTCGCCTAATGAACTCCTACACCTCCTCTGCCTGCCCTGCGTAGCCTTGGCGGAGTAGGGGGGTCGCCTTCGCGGCTGTCCTCCAGCTCACCGTGACGTATCTGAACCGATAGCTTAATTATCTTGCTATAGTTCCTGTATGGGACTAGCCATAAAAAATCTTCCTGCACACGAGCGTCCGCGCGAGAAACTTATCGCGAAGGGTGCAGAAAATTTATCCGACAAGGAATTGCTCGCGATTCTCCTACGGACCGGGCGAGCAGGGAAGAGTGCACTCGATATTGCTGAAAGTATTCTCGCGAAGTATCCAAAGAAGAAATTACTCGATGTTTCGTTTGCTGAGCTGAAAAAGATGAACGGCATTGGTGCAGACAAGGCTTGCACGCTTCTCGCCGCTTTTGAACTCACGAAGCGAGCGCTCGATGTGCAGAAGGGTGGGCGACCGGTTATCGAGAACACCGAGCAAGCGCTCGCCCAGCTCCACGACATCCGCGGTCACAAGAAAGAACATTTCGTCGCGCTCTACCTCAATGCGCGTAATGAGCTCATCCACCGAGAAGATATTTCAATTGGCACCGTGAACGCGAGTATCGTCCACCCGCGCGATGTGTTCGCGCCTGCCCCCTCTCGGTCTGGAACCTTGCCGTGCAAGGCCCCACAAGGGTTCTTTGGCAGGTTTCAGCATAACAGATTGAGGCCTCTCGGTCTGGGGTCAATTTCGTGAATGTTACAAATGTTACACCAAAACCGGGGTTTGAGAGGGCGTAACATTTGTCGGTTACCGATCAATTTACAGTATTGACACTACGCCACGCTCCATAAAGTTGTCCACACCTCCCCGCTTTTTGCCCATTGCGATAGCAGGTAGCAGGTATAGACTTAAACATAGGCACATCGAAAGGACGGTAGAGCATACTTAAGCCGCAGGCCCTTCGTGGTAACAATCCCGGCGAGAGTAAGGTTCGAATAGAACTGTAGAAAAAATAGGCGGACCCGACAAGGTCTTCGTACCCGGAAAGGGTCCGTCGAATGGCTATAGATCGAGGCAACAAAGACCTGTGTGGTTTTGGTTGTCTGGATTTGTAGCCTTTTCTGTTTTCGGCAACAAACCACCCATCGTTTGTTTCGTTGTGCTGATTATAAGTAATCGCATAACACATATGGCTAGCAAGAAACTGGTATGGCATACAGAAAAGCGCCGCGTCCTGGACCTCGTACCCGCTGACAAAAATCCGAACGTTAATACCGATAGTGACTTCACGAAGTTAAAAGCAAGCATTAAACGCGACGGATACGTCGAGATTATTGTAATCGATATCGATGGCAAAATCGCCGCAGGCAATCACCGTCATCGCGCAATGATGGAACTCGGTATGTCCGATACAGAGATTGATGTACGGGTGCCCGACCGCAAGCTTACCAAGACCGAATTCGACCGCTATCTCATCGCGAGCAACGCACTTCATGGCTCGTGGGACTTCGATGTTCTACGTGAGTACGATCCAGAACTTTGGATGCAACTTCTCAACGAGGAGGACATCGCCCACGCATTCGACGATCTTGCTGAAACTGAGGACGACGGCTGGGATGAAGAAAAAGAGATCGCGAAGATTAAGACGCCGAAAAGCAAAGTCGGCGAGCTGTATCAATTGGGACCACATCGGTTGGCAGTGGGCGACTCTACGGATCCTGAAGTACTCAAAAAGTTATTCGGCAAAGAGCAGGCGTCGATGATATACAGCGACCCTGTCTACAACCTCTCCATAGACTACAGCCGCGGGCTAGGCGGTAAACAGAACTATGGTGGTGCGGTCAACGACACGCGGACGAAGTCAGAATATCGAGTGTTCCTCAAGAAGAGTATGGAGGCGGCACTCGCTGTTACGAAAGACGATGCACATGTCTTCTACTGGAATGATCAGTCACAAATTGGCATGGTTCAAGAGTTGTTCGAGGAACTCGGTCTCAAGAACCGTCGTGTCTGCTTATGGATAAAAAACGGGATGAATGTAACCCCGCACATAGCATTTTCAAAATGCTATGAACCGTGCATATACGCAACGCGTAACAAGCCCTACATCACGAAGGGATTGGAAAACTTGAACGAAGTGATGAATAAGGAGATGGGCACGGGCAATCGTCTCACAAACGACATACTCGACGGGCTTGATATATGGCTCGCAAAGCGGCTACCAGGCACCGAGTACACGCATGCCACCGCCAAGCCTCCACAATTGCACGAGCGAGCTATTCGTCGTTGTACGCGCCCGGGAGACATCATCCTAGATTCCTTCTCGGGTAGTGGAAGCACTCTTGTGGCGGCGCATCAATTAAAGCGTCGCGCGTTCGTCGTTGAGCTTGAGCCGCTTTTTGCGGACCTCGCGATTACTAGATTTAAGAAAATCAGCCATGACCAAGTCAAAAAACTTAGTTAAGCCAGGTACCATCTGGAAACTCGGCGAACATTTTCTCGCATATGGTGACTGCCGCGATACGAAACTGATTGCGCGGCTCGTTGGTGCGCGGAAAATAAAAGCAGTAATCGTCGACCCCCCTTACGCCATTAATCTGAGCGCCTCGAAGCACGGCTTTCAGGCATTATCAAAAGATAAGGATATCGTGGGGGACCATCTTCAGAGTGATGCAGAGTACCGCGCCTTCACTCGCGCATGGATTGAGGCAATCACTCCGCATCTGACGAAAAAGAATAGTTTCTATATCTTCAATGCGGACAAAATGATTTTCGCATTGAGAGAAGGCCTGCTCGATGCTGGACTCAAATTCTGCCAGTTGCTTATCTGGGTCAAAACCCATGCAGTGATAGGTCGTCTGGATTACGCACCCCAGCATGAATTAATCGTGTATGCATGGTTCGGAACGCACGACTTCCTCAAGGCCAAGGATAAGAGTGTGCTGGTGTTCCCTAAACCGAGCAAGAGTCCGTACCACCCATCAACGAAACCACTCGGATTGATTCGCCGACTTGTCCTGAACAGTAGTTCAATCGGCGATCTTGTATACGATGGATTTCTTGGAAGTGGCACAACGTTACTCGTGTGCGAGCAGACGAAGCGTGTCTGTATCGGTATCGAGTTGGACGAAGAGTATTGCCTCACGTCGGTACGCCGCTGGGAAAAACTTACCAACTATAAAGCCGAGATATATGTCTAAAGTACAAACAATTAAAGTCCGGCAGGACAAATTGAAAACAATCCTATTGGAACAGATCAAACGCACTCCTATTAAGGAAATTGCTTGCGGTAAGACCGGCATCTCGCGCACTACTCTCTATCGCTGGATGAAAACGAGTAACAAGTTCGCGGGTGAGATCGAGGCCGCTCTCAATGATGGCCGCGAGTTCGTCAACGATTTAGCGGAAAGCCAAGTCATTACTCTCATTCAGCAGGGAGATATAGCAGCAATGCGATTGTGGCTCCAACATAACAGTGCCCGCTACGCCAACAAACTTGAACTTTCGGGAACAGTAACCACCAAAGATGAACCTCTGACAGCACCGGAAAAGGTATTGCTTAGAAAGGCGTTTAAACATTCATCGTTGTATGGCAAAATCAATAAAACAAAAGAAAAGTAATCTCGACTCCCTCTTCGAGAAACTTCTCACCAATAAACGGTTGCGTACCGAAGTAGTCACGAAAGACTTTGAGTGGTTTTTGCCTATCTACTTCCATAAGCGGCTGGAATATCCGACTGCTCCGTTTCAGACGGCAACTATCAAGTTGCTCCGCGATTCTCTGGCAAAATTCATAGTCATCACAGCGTTTCGTGGTAGCGCGAAGACAACCATCGTGGCGGTTGCGTACGCACTTTGGGCGGTATTCGGTGTCCAGCAGAAAAAGCATGTACTGCTCGTGGGACAGACCGAGATAAAGGCGCGCCGCCTACTTATGAATATCCGTCGCCAATTGGAGACGAACAGCTTGCTTCGGCGCGACCTCGGACCTATTGATGAGGAAAAGGATCAGTGGGGTGCGACCGCTCTCGTTATCCGGAAACTCAACGCTAGAATTGCAGTCGCATCCGTAGGCCAAAGCGTGCGAGGAATGCTCCACGATGAATATCGTCCAGACTTGGTCATCTGTGACGACCTTGAAGACCTCGATTCGGTACAGACACAGGAGAGTCGAGACAAGCTATGCGACTGGTTCTCCGGGGAATTGCTTCCCATCAGAGACAAGCGCACGCGGTTTGTCATCATTGGCAATATGCTCCACGACGATTCGCTCATGAAGCGTCTACAGCATGAGATTGAGTCAGGCGAGCGCGATGGAGAATTTCGCGAGTACCCATTCTTCGACGAGAACGACAATCCTCTCTGGCCAGGCAAGTATCCAACGCGGGAATCGGTAGAGGAAGAGATGCGAATGGTAAACGACCCAGTTGCCTGGGCTAGGGAGTATTTGCTCAAAATCCTCCCACGCGACGAACAGCTCATCCGCCGAGAATGGCTCAGATATTACGACACTCTGCCCGAGGGAACCTCTTACTGCATCACCGGCATTGATCTTGCTATATCCAAGGCGGAACATGCAGACCTCACTGCGATGGTTTCCGCACGGGTCTACGGTAGCAGAGATAAATTGCAGATATACATCCTGCCTAACATCGTCAACAAGAAACTCACTTTTTTGGAGACGGTTGATCAGGCAAAATTAATATCAGATAGTCTTGGCAAGTCCAAGTTGTGCATTGAGGATGTGGGATATCAATCATCGGCTGTTGAGGCTCTCAAGAAAGACGGGTATCTTGCCGTCGGAGTTAAGGTGCATGGACAGGATAAGTATGCACGGCTCTCGGCAGTGAGTCACTTGGTGCAAGGTGGCAAGGTACTGTTCCCAAAAGGCATACCTATCCTTACCAATCAACTCATCGGCTTTGGCACAGGGCATGATGATCTTGTGGATGCATTTTCAATCTTGCTCTCAAAGATTATTGAGGAAGATCATCGACCGCTGGCGTATGGGGTCAGCTTCAAAGGCCCATATCAGGGCGAGTATGACCACTTACCATCGCGCGAACGTGAAGCTATGATGCAAAGGCGAGAAAACTTGCGGAATATGTTTTTGATTTAGACCATTTCCAAAAGTACGGCAAGAAACTTCTCGACGCGCGGCAACCACTCGTCGGCCAACACACTCGGGCGTATGCTCTTGAAATTCTCTGGAAATGAGAAGCCGATGGACTCGAGCTTCTGTTTAAAGAGTTCTGCGGCAGGTTCGTTATCCTTGGCGACCCATTCGAAGTTAAAACTGAGACGCCTGTCGGCCGTGAGAGTGAAGAGTGATTTGCTTGATAGCTTGGAGAATATCGGACTGAAGGATGCATATGATCCCGTACCGAGCCGAACTTCGTCGGCGTGTTCTCTAGAGAATTCATAGATGCGTTTGAATGCCTCGAATTCTTCCCGCGATAGTTTCTGTCTCGCATCGTCCATGAGTGCTGACTCACTCCATTGCTTGCGTGGGCCGGATGATGTGACGGCCATTTCCTTCTTCACTTCCGCACCGAATATCTTCGGGATGATGATTTCCTGCGTCTCGTGTTTGTAGTATTCGAACTCGACGGCGTAGACGTCGAACTGGCTGTTCTGATTGACGTATATGACGAGGTCCTTCAAACGGTCGTCGAGATGATCCATAAGGACGACAAAGCGGAACGCTCCTTCGAAAAGATTTCTTCGCACACTCTCTAGAAGAGTGGCGGCTTCTTCTTCGGATAATCCAAAGAAGTCTCGTAGCTTTGCCACGAGTGTTGTATCGAATGTCTTACTCACGGCAATATCGAGTGCCGTTACGAACTGTGTGAAATCATTGGAATGCTTCCAGAGAGCTGCACCATAATCGAGTGCTTGAGCTATGACAGTGCGCTTGTCGGGATTACGGAAAAGCTTTGTCTCAACGATATAAATCTCGCCATCCTTATCAATGCCAAGAGCATCGATAGGACCGCTATGTGTCGGGAACTCGCGCGCGAGAATCAAGAGCTGAATATCTTCTTTGATGTCGTACAGCGGGATGCTCTCAGGATTCTCGTATATGTACTGCTGGAGAAAATCCTCTTTGTCGAAAGATGACTTCTCCACTCGGACGGCATTCTTGCCGTTCTTTGAAATGATGATCGCCATGGGGATTTCCTAATGGATAAATCCAGGAAGCGGGTACAGAAAACCCACCACATGGGTGAGGACTTGCGCCCTCCGCGTCAGTTTCCCGACGTGGCCTTGGAAGACAGGCCCATATGATGGGTTTTCTATCTTCCAAGGACTTCTTCGCCATGCCGTCAATTTCTCGACGGTTTAGGCTACTTATTTTTATTCGTGTGTAGAACTTGTACATAATAGCTCGTTTTCAGCTATCGTTGTAGACCTTAGCTTAGATATAGGGGTTTGCGAAGGGGTTACCAACAACTCTAATTTGAGGGGTAAATTTGTACAATTCGGCCATTTCGCACTAGAATTCACATATGCCGCATTCGCCCTACTCAGTACATATCTACGTCCCTGACGGATCTCCTGAAGGCGTATTAATGATGACCAAAGATAATTGGAATGGCACGTTGGTTTCGTGCCCAAGAAGCCTTATTACCAGCAGGAAAAATCTCGAAGAATTTAATCGTCCCGGCGTCTACATTTTGCTGGGCCCTAAGGATGATGTTGTACAGCGCATTTATATCGGGGAGGGAGATCCTACTATAGATCGACTGATCGAGCATAATGCAAAAAAAGATTTTTGGACCACTGTCGTGTGTTGCACAACTTCGGCGAATCATGGGCTTCATAAAGCTGAAATACAGTATCTTGAATCACGTCTGTGCAAAATTGCAGCCGAACTCAAGATTGCTGATTTAGAGAATCGTAATGCTCCGCAAACACCATCACTCTCGCAAGCTGAAGTTGCAAAAGTAGAATCCTATCTGACCACCTTCCTCGAACTTGCGCCACTCATGGGTATCGATGCGTTTGAGCGGCCGGAAGCTGGGTCTGCAGCTTCAAATAGTTTGTTTATTAAGAATGGGCATATATCCGCTGAAGGATACGTCACAGCACAAGGGTTCCTTGTTAAAAAAGATTCTGAGGCAACGAAAACGGATACCCCCTCTCTTCTTTCGTCGAGTAAAAAACTACGAGCTCATTTAATGGAGAATGGCGTCCTAGTCCCTGCAGGAGAGAAACTGGTTTTCGCACAGGATTATATGTTTCGTGCACCGTCTCCTGCCGCCGAAGTCATTCTAGGACGCAGTGAGAACGGGCGCCGCATATGGAAAGATAAAGATGGTAAAACACTCGCTGACCTACAGGAAGCAATGAAGCAGTAGGCTCGAATGAGAAGATTTGCAAACACCTCTATATCTCGAGTTTCTTCAAACGTGAGCTGATACCCCCCTCTTTTCTTTCAAAAAGCATGGCAATTTCTGCGATACTTTTCCCCTCGAATTTGAGGTTTTCTAATTTTTCGTCCTCCTCCTTTGTCCACGCTCGATAAGCGTTGGTATGCTTAGTCCGTATATCTGCTACGGAATACTTTTTCTTAGGACTAAGATTCTCATCAACAAAATCATTGTTGGCACGTGCCTCTACATATCTACGAATGACCGACATGAATTGCTCACCAAATTGAGCAAGCTTCCGGTTTCCGACGCCGTTTATTTCTAGGAAGGCGTCTGTGGCCTGTGGAAGCTTGGCAGCCATATCGCGAAGCGCTTTGTCGCCAAAGACGACATATGGCGGGACACCTAGTCGCCGCGCTTCTTGCGTCCGCACGCTCCGCAATTCTTCAAACAACGAGAGATCGTACTCGCTATCTTCGCTCGACGAGTGCAACCGACGTAGTGGAGCGACTGCGGACACCGCATGTATCTTAAGAGGCGTACGTGCAACACATCCGTCACAATTCCCGCAATTCATCTGTGTACACTCTTCGTTAAAGTAGTTGAGTAAAAATCGACGGCGACACCCACGGAGATTGCCATAGGTGATAACTTGCTCTAGATTTTCTCGTGTCTTTTTCTGTTCATCGGCGTCCGTTATCTTTTGTATGAAGAAATCATGTTTGAACTTATCTGCATACGAGAAGAACAAGACACATCGAGCCGGCAACCCATCTCGACCAGCTCGACCGGTCTCTTGATAATATCCCTCTATCGACTTCGGCAAGCTATGGTGAATCACCAGTCGCACATCTGGCTTGTCTATCCCCATACCAAAGGCGATAGTGGCGACCATAATGTTTATTTCATCGCGAATAAATCGTTCCTGATTTTCCATCCTCTTCACTGCGTCTAACCCAGCATGATAAGCTGCAGCGGTGAACCCTTGTGTCGTGAGTTTGTTGACGAGCATTTCCGTATCCTTGCGCGAGAAGCAATAGATGATCACGCTTGTGTCTTGATAGCCATGCAAGAGCGCAAGAATCGAACTGAAAGAATCCTTCTTGGGCAAAACTTCATAGCTCAGATTGGGACGATTGAAACTGGAGATAAATATCTGCGCCTCTGCCAAGTCGAGCTGTTTGACGATATCCTTGCGCACGTTCTCTGTGGCAGTAGCAGTGAGAGCAATGATCGGAATCATGGGGAACCTTTTTCGTAACATCTTCAAATTCCGATAATCCGGCCTGAAATCATGACCCCATTCTGAAATACAGTGTGCTTCATCAATAGCGATCAAACTTATCTGAAGTCCGTGGAGAAAGTCTTCGAAACCGAGCACGCTGAGGCGCTCTGGAGCAATGTAGAGGATTTTCAATTTTCCTGCTTTGGCCCTTTCCATCACAGCGACAATCTCATTTTGAGAGAGGCTACTATTGATCAAGTCAGCCGAAATACCGTTTGCACGGAGTGCATCAACCTGATCTTTCATGAGAGAGATGAGCGGCGAGATGACAATCGTCATACCCGGGAGCATGAGCGTAGGGAGTTGGAAACAAAGCGACTTCCCACCACCCGTAGGCATCAAGACTACGCAATCTTTACCGAGCAACACTCGCTCAATAATTTCTTTTTGAAGAGGCCTAAATTCATCATATCCAAAATATTTTTTCAGCGTATCTTTCATAAAGCCGTGTTCATTTTCGATCAGTTAAGGGTCTAGGGTTATTTGATTTTCTGAAACACAAAAAGATGCTCATGCATTATCAATAAGAAATTTGACTCCTTTGATCTGGTGACCCAGAAACCAGTCGCTTTACAGTTAAACTGTCGCTTAATAATGTCCTCCTTCAGGACAAATCCTACTTTCAAAAATCGTTCCATGACTTTAAATGCCAATGGCTGATACATACTTTTTCTCCGAGTATCTCCCATCAAAATGGCACAAAACTTCCCCGGCTTTAATACTCGATACAATTCTTTAGCGACCTTCTCTATTTCATCAACAAAAGCATCTATGTCGTGTATACCTGACAAATCTTCTTCAATCTTACCCTCGCTGTATTTTATGATGTCTGCATACGGAGGGTGTGTGAGTACAAAATCAATTTCATTATCTTTAATGAAAGACATATCTCTTGCGTCGCATTTCACGACCCGTTGCTTAGCTTTATTGTCAACTTCAAATTCAAGTGATTTCCTCGTCCTCTCTAGTGCCTCTTCATTCACATCGATACAAGTGATATGGCGATTGAGGATCTTAGCTTCAATAGCCGTCGTGCCCCCACCAATCATGCAGTCCAACAAATGATCTTTCTCATTTGAGTACCGCAAAATAAGATTGCGAACCACTTCGGGAGCCCAATTTCCACGCCAATCTGATTTATGTGTCGCCCAATTTCCACGACGAGGGAATGCCCAGACAGTCGTACACTCTAGTTCAAATTCATCAGGATGTAATTTCTTTTCCACCATATAGTTACCATGCGAGTTTATCTAAAACTCCTGCTTCGAGCATGTTGAGATTAAATACGTATTCGTTGTGATTGTATGTTTCTTCAAGAGGCCTCTTTGTGGTGTACCAACCCAAACCATCAGTTATCCAAATAAAATCAATGTCTTGAGCTTTCAGTTCATCATGAAGGCTTCTGAATTCACCACACACCGCCTTCAACTTTGAACCACCACCGTTATAGAAATTGGTTTCAAACAGTTTAATCTTTTTGTTCGTTGGATTATACACTGCAAAATCAAAACTCCGCTCTGATTTATCTACTTTCACATCAACGCCCCACTTACTCTTTATACTTGTAGAACGTGCTTGGGGCATATGTTCATAGCCATTCTTGTTACAAAAATCGCTGATGAACTCTCCCACAATCTCTTCCATCAGGGTACCGCCACGATTCTTACGGCCATTGCTATCAAGACCGACTTCAACACCCATAACGTAGTCCACAAGATTCTTAACTCCATCCTTCTGGAACAGTCGTGCAAGACCAGACTTAGTAAGAAACTCGAAATACTTTGCTGGGTCTTTCTCTGTACCAGAAAAATCAAAGAACTCTGAATTTTTCGTAGCCTTATCGAATACTTCAAGTTTATTTTCCCGTACAGCCAAAAGGACAGGTAGTGCCTTCACAATATCTGGATTAGAGCTGTAGAGTTTCTTGAATTCTTCTTCGAGGTTTTCCTTTCCAAGAAGATAATTGAGCTTGTTGAGAGCTATCTCTAGATCAGAACTATTATTAAAAACTTTCTTCCAATTTACAAAATAATCCCACGTTTTAATTGAGCTTTTGAAAGTTGCGATAAGATTATTGAAGTCTTTGTCCATGGCATTAATAATTAGTTACGAGCACTTCAGTGATTTTACCTCTTCCAGACCCTTTTGAATTAATCGCTCGACCAGCTTCCACCTTAGAGATTCGAATCCCTTTGAATCCTGAGTAGATTTCATTAACGAATGGCGCGTCAGAATTTGAGAGCATCACGAAACAACCTCTGTTGCTTAATTCCAAGAAAATATCTCGAAGCTCTAACTGATCCTTTTCAGAGAATCCATTTGATGTGTACGAGGTGAACGCTGCGGTTTTACTCACTGGATGATACGGTGGATCGAAATATACGAAATCTCCTTTCTTCGCTTTCTTTAGAACTTGTTTATAATCCTGATGCTTTATTTCGACATCTTTGAGCGCTATCGAAATCTTTCGGAGATTCTCCTCATCGCAAATAAGTGGATTCTTACTGTATCCAAAGGGTACATTAAATTCACCTCGGCTATTCACACGATACATACCATTAAAACCGGCGCGGTTGAGATAGATGAAGCGGGATGCAACTTGCAGTGGAGAAAGTTTCTCTATCCTTTGTGCACGCACCTTAAGGAAATATTCTTTGCTGTGAGAATGCTTTTTAAGTGCTTTGATAAGGCTTTCGACATCATCTTTTATTACATTGTAGGTCGTGACGAGCTCAAGATTGAGATCAGAAAGAAATGCCTTTTTTGGAAACAGGTCAAAAAAAACTGCACCGCCTCCAACGAACGGTTCAAAATATCGGCTCTTAGCGGAATCGAACTTTTCTGGCGGGTACAGATTCATCAATCTGAACTGCTTTAAAAGCTGTCGTTTTCCTCCAACCCACTTCACAAATGGTTTCGGTTTTTCCTCTATTATTTTAGCGGCCTCATTTATGAAGTCTTTGGAGGAAGTTAGGCCGTAGACATTACGCGCATAGATGACATTTATATCAAATTCCTGCTGTATCTTTCTGACTGCCTCAGCCGTGGTCATAATGCCTTTATTGTATCATCACCCCTATATAGGTATAACGGTGCGCACATCATTGCTTCAGTACCAAATAAGGGCTGAGTAAACAAAAATCACCCATCCTTCCAGTGGGTGATTTCCGAAGCTTTAAAGATAGCTTACATCTGCCAAGGCCAAGGTAGGAACACCTGAATTGGAGTCGCGTTTGGGAACGCGTCGCCGACTCTAGGTTGTAAGACGTTTGCGAGATGCCGTTCTATACCATCGCGATATAGACCAGAGACTGGTGCCCACGTAACATGCAGGTTTTGATAAGCCGTGATGGCCGTATCTCTACGATGTGCCGCGAGGCGATCTCGAATAATGCCTTGTCCAACTCTGACCACTGGACCGCTTCCTTGCCAGATTATATAGACTCCCTCCATGTTGTCGAAGTGAGCATGGCTCAAATCAACAGTCATAAAAGGACCCCATATATCTCCCCGGCATTTCTGCCATGCAGGTTGCATATCCGTTACTGAGCAAGGAACTGACGGTTATTTACTTCTACCGGTGTCGCCGTTCCCGGGCTTCGGGATTCGTTCAACTGTAGTAGTGTTTGGACGTCGTTCGGCTTCTCTGACTGGGATAAACTCGCCAGTTTTAGAATCTCTACCGAGCGGAAACGTTTTCGTACCTTTACTCATTGCAGTATTAGATTGGTTGATAACTGGGCGCTAGTTATGATAGAGTTCAGTTGTTGAAGCTTTATCTCTATTCGTAACCAATATCGAATAATCGACACGGAGCGTTTTGGAAGGAACCCCTATCCGATTTAAACGCCCAGAAAAGCTACCAAAATTTGGTGGCTTTTCTTGACCTTCAAACCGCGCGTGATTTTACGGTTGGTATTTTTAGATGTTCAAGTCTAATTTCGAGAGCCTGCCTCGAAAGACCAAAACGATTCTCGAACTTTGGGAAAGTCTCGTCTAATACGACCGGCATGAGCGTTTGATTCCTAATGAGACCCAATTCTCTCAGAAATTCTTCTACCTCGAACTGAGGCGCGAGGAGTGCGCCTGCGTACACATTTGCTTGCCACTCTCTTCGTATGTGTGCCACGTCAGTCTTCCGCTTGTTTTTTGAAGGCTCGGAATGAGCCCACCCGCTGATTAATCCATCAGTTGTAGTGAACAATGGACCGTGCAACGAGATGTGTCCCGCCTCGTGAGCGATTGTAAAGGAGATGCGCCTTTGGTTCGTGCAACTGTCATCAACCACCACATGACGCGTTTCTGGCCTAAGGAAGCCGAGCGTGTCTTCATCGATGGAATCCTGGGTAACCGGCTCAAAACTGACGGAAAATCCCCAAAGTTCCTGAATGTAGTTATCCACGTCGATAGTTTTGGACGCGCTTTTCCCATATTTATCAGCGTACGTCTTTCGATATTTTGCCAGGTCGCTTAAAACCTGAGACTCAATCTCTTCCTTGGTGAGCTGATATGTATCCGTCAGGGGATTCCAGTTTTTGGCGACTCTTATCTTCATGGTTTCTTTTTCTTAGTCTTCCTAAAGAGGAGGGGCACTGGTTCTAGAGCAAGCCCACTTCTTTCACTTTCAGCCTCAATCTTTTGGCGGGCATATAATTGAAACAGATCGTGGTACTCGTCGTCAGTGAGTTTGTATGCAACCCTTATTTTCTTGAGGAAATCCAAAGATGGTAATGCCCCCGCTTCTATTTTGCTCAGGTAGGCATAAAAATGCTCACCAAGCTGCGATTCGAGTTCGCTACTAAGACTTCTCAGGCTCTGGCCTGGGAAATGATTCTCCCGCAGTAACCTTATTTTGTTTTTGAAATTTTCATTCATGTCTCAATTGTAGCATATGTAGTCTACAAATGCAACACATATGCAGTGTATATAAATCACTACTATTTAAAATGATGGTCTTTGGTCGCCTGACGGGTTTCAAGTTACCAACTTCCAGACCCTCTCGGGCGCTCTGGACTCCTGGGAAGGGTTGCGTCATTCCTTGTGTCTGTATGACACAAACAGCAATTCGGGCACCCTTAGGCGGCATTATGAGGCAGGCCGTCAAACAGGAGCCCATAAGGGTTAAATACTGCCTCTACGCGCGAAAAAGCATGGAAGCGGAGGACGCCCAGGCGCTTTCCATCGAATCGCAAGTGAGAGAAATGACGGCTTTGGCCGCTCGAGAGAACTTGGAGATCGTCGAGATTAAGCGTGAATCGCACTCTTCTAAGGATGTCGGCCAACGGGCGATATACAACCAGCTTCTCGACGACGTTAGATGTGGCAAATTCAATGGCATCCTCACTTGGGCACCGGATCGACTCTCACGCAACGCAGGGGACCTTGGCGCGGTCGTCGACCTGCTCGATCAAAAGAAGCTCGTCGAGATACGCACCTATAGCCAAACCTTCACGAACAATCCGAACGAGAAATTCATGCTCATGATTGTCGGCTCGCAGGCGAAGCTTGAGAACGATCAGAAGATCATCAACGTGAAGCGCGGATTGCGAGCTCGATGCGAAATGGGATTACGACCCTGCACCGCGCCGACCGGCTATCTGAACGAAAAGCATGTTGATAAGAAGTGCCAGGTGCGACTCGACCCGAAGCGCGCATCCACGGTAAGGAAAATCTTCGAGAAGATCGGCAATGATGGATGGAGCGGACGGCAGACCTATCGTTGGCTCTTGAAGATCGGCTTCAGGACTCACACCGGCAAGCAATTCTCGCTCGCCAACCTGTACATTCTTATCCGTAATCCATTCTATTATGGCGAGTTCGAATATCCGAAAGGAAGCGGAGAATGGTATCAGGGCAAGCATGAGCCGCTCATAACGAAGGAACTCTTCGAGAAGGTGCAGAGCGGTATCCAAGATCAATACATTCCCAAGACTGAGAGCAAGGAGTTCGCCTTCACGAGGCTCATCAAGTGTGGATATTGCGGGAGCGGCATTACGGCCGATGAAAAGTTCAAAAAGCTCAAAGATGGTGGTGTGAATCGCCATGTCTATTATCGATGTACGAAGGCGAAAGACGTCGCGTGCAATAACCCCGCCGTTAACGAAACGTTTCTCATAGAAGAGTTGTCGAAGCTCCTCGACACACTCGATCTCGACGAGATCGGCATGCGTGAGAAGATCGAAGAGGAAATCGCCCGCTACAACAAATTCCGCATGGGCGTACTTGGCGCGAAGAAGAAAGACAAAGCGACTGCTATCGACATCCGCACCTATGCGAAGTATCTACTCAAGGACGGCACGATTACTGAGAAGCGCGAGCTACTGTCGTGCCTCAAGAGCGACCTGATCCTGACAGATAGAAAAATCACGAAACGATAAAGGCCTCTCGCGCAGAACGTGACACGCGGTCAATACGTCCAGGTAAAATCGCTGTGGTTCGTCGAGACCTTCAGAAGGAGCAACCCCACCAGCGTTTTATTTACCTTTCCTGTCTGGTCAGTGCCAGTGAGGACGGTCTGGCTTCCGTCGTACACCGCTTTTATGCTGAAGCCGCCGCGCGATTTAACCACTTGCGTTAATGATTTCAGAGCTCCCTGACTGCCCAGCCTCCAACTGAACGAAAATGAATTTGAAGGGACGCTGACTGCTAGTCCGTTATACGTGAGCGATTGAATATCAGCTTTTAAAGCGCTCCTTCTGTTCGTTTCGGCAAAGCCAAGATCGAGCGTATTGCCTGCTTCGTCGGCCAAAACTACATGGCCACCGGCATCAGCGACAGTCACCTTGTCCGGCGCGGAAACATTGTCCGAGGGCGTAAAGCGGAGATCTCTGAGCGCAGGGTCGAATTGGATAATCGCTTCTGGCGGCATCGTGTCGGGATACACCACGGCAGTCGGCTGGACGATTTGGTCGACAACCCCGTCGCCGTTATTATCTAACGATAAGGTCGTAGAAGCGGAACTCATCTGCACCTGTCCGAGAAGTGTCGTCGTCACTGGCAGATCGGCAAAGACCTCGGTCTGTGTCACCTGATTATTCGCAATATTTTGATTTTGCAGTGTAAACGTACCGTCGCCGGAGCCCTTGAGCGCAACTATGTACGTTTGGCCTTCATCGTCCGGCAGATACACGAATTTATGTTCTCCCATAGTCTCGAAGTCCGCTCCGGGAATACTATTCTCGACACTGCCATCTGCGGCGACGTCCGCGCTATTACCGAGAGCGTCAGTCACCTCTATAGCGACTGGGCTGTAGATAGAAATCGCCTTGCCGTTCAGCTTGCACTGCGAGATATCCTGCGTCATGAGGCCGCTCCCGACTGAAAGCTGGCTGCCTGACAACAGATTGACGATCTCCTGGCGGATGCCGTTCTGGCTCGGCATCTTGCCATGGTCGGCCTTAAGCGCGTAATAGACGTGGCTTGCGTCGATAGGCAGATTCGTCGCGCTTTCAAGTGGCACGGTACCGTCCCCTGGCGTTTCTTGCGGCTGATCATAACTGACGAGCGGATTTCCGAAGATATCTTTCTGTCGATGCTCGATAATATTGCCGATCGTCCCACTCTTACAACCGTTTATGCTGTAGAGATCGACGCCGGCCGTGCGCATATCGAAATTATCAAAGCTCGCTGTATGCAGCGCCTGCGATCCGTTCGATGCCAGCGCATTCATTTGGTGATCGGTGAGAAGGAAGTCGGTAGTTTGGGCGAAATCCAGACTGCGGCTCGACGATCCCCATAACCCCTGGTCCACTATCTGCACGTAGCTGCCTTTAGCGGCGACGTATTGGAGACTGGGCAGGAGATCGTAAGCTGCGGGCAGATTTTTTGCGATCTTCTGCATCTCGCTGTCGGCGAGCCACGGGATGCCGAAGCCATCGCCTGAAAGCAGCACCTTCGCGGCTTTTGGCGCGCCGGTATTCGGCACGCCGACGAACACCGCCTTGCCGATATGGTGATCGGAGGGATGATCGGCGACATCCTTCTTTACCAAGAGACCGCCCGTGCTGTGAGCAACGATATCCACCTTGCTGCTGCCTGTTTGCGTCATGATGTCTGTGATCTTCTGCCTCAACAAATCCACATTCGTCTGCCCATTGCTGAAGACACCGCTCGCTCCGTAGCGCCAGTCGTAGGAGAAAGTAAACAAATTTGTACCCTCGACGTGCCCTTGATTTTTTAATTCTTTGATGAGACCGTCGGTGTAGTCGAAAATCGAGAGTTTGCCTAGTCCGACATCAACCGTTTCCTTACTCACAACACCTCCTAAAGTTAGACTTGTGTCAGATGGTGTCAGATCAGCATTGAGCTGTAATGGATCCATAAATTGATCGCCCACGTCAGTGAAGTTATGCCCGAGATCCAGCCACAATTTCTCGCTGTCTTTGTTTATATCCGTCCCCAAGATTCCAGGCACGATGAGCACCGGAGTCTTCACCGGCGTTATCTTCATCGGCAGAGCCGGAGTGGAGATGAGATCTCCGGTCTCCGTATCCCAATTAAAATCAGCAGCATCACGATTGCCGACGATAATCCGGTGAATGGGGCGATTTAATGGATTCGTGTAATCACCGACAAAAGCGCCGAGTGGGGTGCTCGGGTCAAGCGATAGGAGCGCGCCAGTGTCTCCATTGTACGCATTGAAGTGATACATGCCGGGGAGAGCAGGATTATCTTCCGCATAGCGCAGCACCAAGTGACTCACTCCCGTCGGCCAGGCATAACTCTGTTTATCTCCCCATATTCCAGTCCCGCCGATGAGCAGGTTGCAGTTCGCATCATAGTCCAAGAGCCGACCGTAGTTATATTTCCATCTCGTCGTGGTCAGTCTGAAATGCAATTCCAAAAATCCGTCAGGAGTGTAGCTATAATCGGGCGCTTGCGTCGCCGGCACAGCGCCTTGCACATATGCTGGTGCGCATGGGACAGGATCGGTTGCCGCATGCACCTGCGCGGCGATAGGAACAAGCAGGGCGCAAATCATGATTCCCAGAGCAAATGTCTTCATTCTTCTTGTGTGGTCCATGGTGTCCCTTTAAAAACCAATGCCATGCCTAAAAGCGAATAACAAATATAAAATTACCGCAGAATATATTATACCCAGAATTCCGATCGCTTCAAAACCAATCCAAAACCATTTCAGATTATCTGAACTCTTCCTATTTTTGTGATTTAAATACGTTAACAATAGGGCACCAACAAACAACACGAGAAATACGGTTTTTTGAATCGTTTCTATGTCTGAATAATTATCCTGATTCTGACGAAACACATACAGTGGGACTACGTAAGTCACTACTAACAAGGCAAAATTCGTTATGATTTTTTTCATTTTATCCGCATTATTTTTCATCGTTCTTAATTAAAATAATAATACAACGATATCCAGTCGCCGAATGGACCGTCGGTGGACAATGGAGTCGAGCAAAATACGACTCATTTTGAGCCGAGGCACCTCGGTCACTTGAATTAGCACTAGTTGGTGCACTCGAGCACAATGCCACCGCAGTGATTGTTGCCCACAACCACCCCTCCGGCTCGCCGGAACCCTCGCCAGAGGATTACGATGTCACCGCCCGCCTCAAGGACGCTGGAAAGCTCCTCGGTATCACTCTCATCGAGCACCTCATTCTGACCAAGGACGCCCACACCACTGCCAGGCAATAATCGTGAAAGGTCGCCATTTGCCACAGTTTTTCACGATTATGATGGGTATTATCGTGAAGAGAGTAAACAATCGCTTTTTTACATAGAAAGTGGAATAATGGCAAGAATATGGCACAGCAGCCTGACCCAAGCCTCTCAGAGCGCGATATCTGCACGAAGTACATCACTCCGGCGCTTGTCAGAGCGGGGTGGAATATCCAAACTCAAATCAGAGAGGAGGTGAGCTTCACTGCTGGGCGCATCATGGTGCGCGGCAAGACTATTTCGCGCGGAGAGAAGAAGCGAGCGGACTATATTCTCTATTACAAAAACAATCTCCCGATTGCTCTCATAGAGGCAAAAGACGCGAATCACTCGGTCGGTGATGGTATGCAGCAGGCGCTTGTCTATGCCGAAGCACTCGACATCCCATTTGTCTTCAGTTCTAACGGCATAGGTTTCCTTGAGCATGATCGATTGAAGACAGAAGGAGATATTGAGCAAGAAATTGCTATGGATACATTTCCAAGCCCGGCCGCTCTCTTTGAGCGATACCAACACGGAAAGAATTTGAACGAAGAAGAGCGCGACATTCTTTTGCAGGAGTATTTTCAAGATGGGTCCGGTCGTGGCCCGCGCTACTATCAGACCAATGCGATAAATCGCGTGGTAGAAGCAGTTGCGAAGGGTCAGAACCGCATTATGCTCGTCATGGCGACGGGGACCGGCAAGACCTACACGGCGTTCCAGATCATCTGGCGGCTCTGGAAGGCGAAAAAGAAGCGGCGTATTCTATTTCTCGTTGACCGTACTGCACTCGCTGATCAGACAAAGAATAGTGACTTCCGGCATTTCGGCAATGCCATAACGAAGATCGACGGCCCTAAAGTTGATCCGGCATACGAGGTGTATATCGCACTGTATCAGGGGTTGATGGGTGGCGAAGAAACAGAAAAGTTCAAGCAATTCTCCCCGGACTTCTTTGACCTCATTGTCGTGGATGAGTGTCATCGTGGCGTCGCTAGAGACGACGCGTTGTGGCGCTCAATTCTCGACTACTATGCAAGTGCAGCGCACATTGGTTTGACGGCGACTCCTAAGGCTGCTGATGACGCGAATAATTTTGAATATTTTGGCGCCCCCATTTATACCTACTCACTCAAACAGGGTATCGAAGACGGCTATCTAGCTCCGTATAAAGTCATTCGTTATATTCTCGACAAAGATATCGAATGGCGCCCAAGTGATATGGTACGCGACAGGAGCGGTAATCCGGTGGAAGACCGTATATACAGCGGAGCCGATTACGACACTCATGTGGTCATCGATGCGCGCACGAAGCTCGTCGCCGAAAAAGTCGTTGAGTACATGCGCGAAACCGATCCGATGCAGAAATCTATCGTGTTTTGCGTCGACCAAGCTCATGCTGAGCGAATGCGTAAGGCGCTCGTAAATGCGAGCGGGCACTATGCGGTTCAAAACAGCCGGTACATCGTACGCATCACTGGCGACGACACCTACGGCAAGCTCGAAATAGATAACTTCACGAATCCCGAGTCTCCGTATCCAGTTATTGCAACAACTTCTAAACTGCTCTCCACCGGTGTCGATACCCAGACGGTGAAGCTCATTGTGCTCGATGCACCAATGAACTCCATGACCGAATTCAAGCAAGTTATCGGTCGGGGCACTCGCATCAACGAGCAGTACGGCAAGTACTACTTCACCATTATGGACTTCCGTAATGTGACGCGCCTCTTCGCCGACAAGGAATTCGACGGGGAGCCAGTCGAGAGCTACGAGCGCAAGGTTGAAGAGACTTTACCGATCAAGCGCATTATCGAAGAAGAAACCATATCTGAACGCGAGGTCATAGAACATAATCCTCAAGAAGAAATTCTTATCGACGGCACCGAGGAGAACCCGAAGCCGAAGAAGATACATATCGCCGACGGTGTCACCTTCGACGTGATTCATAAGATGGTGCAATACATTGACCCAACGACCGGCAAGCTCATCACAGCATCGCTCCAGGATTACAGCAAACAAACCATCCGTGGCATGTACGCTTCGCTTGAAGATTTTCTCAACCGCTGGAACGCCACCGAGCGCAAAGAAGTGATTATCACTGAGCTCGCTGAGCGGGGCATCATCTTCGAAGAGCTTCGCGAAGAAGTGGGGAAGGATTGCGACGTGTTCGACCTCATCGCGCACGTTGCCTACGGCAAAAAGCCGCTCACGCGGAGCGAGCGACTGAAGAAGGTGAAGCAGAGCGACTACTTCGCCAAGTACGAGGGCCAGGCACGCGAGATTATCAACTACCTGTTAGAGAAGTATGCCGAATACGGCATCACGGCCATAGACGACATTGGCGATTTGCAGGTCTCGCCCTTTAGCGACTACGGCGCGCCGGTGGAGATCGTGGACGGCATCTTCGGCGGGCGCGAGAAATATTTACAGCTCGTTCGCGAGATCGAGCGGCAGCTCTATAGCGCTGACTAAGTTATGGCCGACATCCAGAACATCATCAAGGCGATTCAGAACATCATGCGCAAGGACGCAGGAGTAGATGGCGATGCCCAGCGTTTGTCGCAACTGGTGTGGATGCTCTTCCTGAAGATCTTTGATGATCGAGAAAAGAATCATGAATACATTGATCCCACATACCGCTCACCGATACCTGAGCATTTACGGTGGAGAAGTTGGGCGGCCGATCCAGAGAGTATGACCGGCGAGGAACTCCATTCCTTTATCGACAAAGAACTTTTTCCAGCGCTCAAGAATCTACCGCTGGGCAATGTCGAATCATCGGCAGGCATCGTGCGCAATGTCTTCACTGACTCCTACAACTACATGAAAAACGGCACGCTGATTCGGCAGGTCGTGAACAAGATTCAGGAAATCAATTTCAATAAGAAGGACGACCGCCACCAATTCGGCGATCTGTACGAGAAATTACTGAAAGATCTCCAGAGTGCAGGTAACGCTGGCGAATTTTATACGCCACGTGCGCTCACGAAGTTTGTTGTCGAAATGGTCGCCCCAAAGCTCGGGGAGAAGGTGCTCGATCCGGCGTGTGGCACCGGCGGCTTCCTGGTAAATGTCCTCGAATATGTACGCGCGCACGAGGTCAAGACGGCCGCCAACGAAAAGAAACTCGAAGCGTCGGTGCACGGCGTGGAGTTGAAGCCGCTTCCTCATCTTCTCGCGGCGACTAACTTCATGTTGCACGACGTGGAGATTCCTTCTACCGTACGGCGTGACGATATGCTCGCCAAACCGCTCTCGCACTACGGCCCAAGTGATCGCGTCGATATTATCGTGGCCAACCCGCCCTTCGGCGGGGTGGTGCAAGACGGCACGCAGGCCAACTTCCCAAGTGAACTTCGAACAAAAGCAACGGAGCTGCTCTTCTTGATTCTTTTCGTGCATTTATTGAAACCAGGGGGTAGGGCTGGCATCGTTCTGCCGGACGGAGTGCTCTTCGCCGAGGGTGTCGCGAGTAAAATCAAAGAGAAGCTCCTGACCGAGTGCAACGTGCACACGATCGTGCGGCTCCCGCAGGGCGTCTTCGCGCCGTATGCGGGCGTGAATACGAACCTCGTGTTCTTCGAGAAGGGGACTCCGACAAAAGAAGTGTGGTACTACGCAATGCCGCTCCCCGAAGGTTTGCGACAATACACCAAGGGCACGCCAATTACCGATGCTGAATTTGAACCGGTTAAGAAGTGGTGGGGAGGAGAGAAACGCGCGGGCCGCAAAGCCGGCCCGCGCGCCTGGCGCGTCTCCATCGACGACATCCGCGCCCGCAACTACAACCTCGACTTCAAGAACCCCAACGGCCCCGCCGCTGCCGCCCATAAAACCCCGAAGCAGTTACTGGGGGAAATAGAGGCGACCGAAAAAGAAATCACTGTGCTGCTAGGAGAGGCAAGGGAAGAAATATGACATGCAACTCTCAATCATACGCATCCACGAACAGCCTCGGTTACCCCGAGGCTGTTTCTTTTCTGCATCCCGCTATATCATTCACGGTGGTGTTTGCTGAATACGCATGTACGTTGCCAGTTAGTTCTTACAATAGTTGAAGTAGTCGTACCAATAAATCGTATTATATGGCTATAAATAAGG